>Ga0105237_10002614_pt1 | contig 22176 bp, 19 predicted proteins | sample KBSC24metaG_FD_81520 | JGI IMG/M metagenome (GOLD analysis project Ga0105237, IMG submission 81520) | Corn rhizosphere microbial communities from Kellogg Biological Station, Michigan, USA - KBS C2-4 metaG | ecosystem: Host-associated > Plants > Roots > Rhizosphere > Soil | place: Michigan, USA...
ATCATTGATAAAGGCCGCATTGTTGTAGAGGGTGTGAACATTATCACCAAACATACCAAGCCTTCAGCCCAAAACACTAAGGGCGGTATTGTAAAGAAGGAAGCTCCTATACACATCAGCAATGTTATGTTATGGGACGCTAAAGCTGGTGCGCCTGCTAAAATCAAGCGTACAAGAGAGAATGGTAAATTAGTTCGTGTATCAAAAAAGTCCGGGGAGGTAATTAAATAATGAGTACAGTAAAATACACTCCGAGATTAGCAGACAAGTACAGCAAAGAGGTTGTACCTGCTCTAATGAAGAAGTTTGCTTACAAAAGCATAATGCAGGCCCCAAGGCTTGAAAAAATTTGTATTAATCGTGGTGTTAATGGCGCTGTATCAGACAAAAAGCTGGTAGAAGTTGCTGTTGATGAGCTTACCAACATTACTGGTCAGAAAGCGGTGCCAACTGTAAGTAAGAAAGATATTTCAAACTTTAAGTTGCGTCGCGGAATGCCAATTGGTGCACGTGTAACACTACGTGGCGAAAAAATGTATGAATTCCTTGACCGTCTTATTTCTGTTGCTTTACCCCGGGTACGTGACTTTAAGGGTATCAGTGATAAAGCCTTTGATGGACGCGGTAATTATACATTAGGTGTTACAGAACAAATCATTTTCCCTGAAATTGATATTGATAAAGTGAATAAAATCACCGGTATGGATATCACTTTCGTAACAACAGCGACCTCTAACGAAGAAGCTTATGAATTATTGAAGGAAATTGGTTTACCATTCAAGAACATCAAAAAAGACAACCAATAAATTCAAAATGTCAAAGTTCCGTTTTGGAATTTTTGAAAACTGAAATTGAAATAAAATATGGCAAAAGAATCAGTAAAAGCCAGGCAAAGAAAGCGTGAAGCATTGGTAGCAAGATATGCTGAAAAACGTGCTGCTTTAAAGGCAGCAGGTGACTATACAGCATTGGATAAGTTACCTCGCAACGCTTCTCCTGTTCGTTTAAAAAACCGTTGCCAGTTAACTGGACGCCCTAAAGGTTACATGAGGTATTTTGGTATGAGCAGGGTAATCTTCCGTGATATGGCACTGGAAGGTAAGATTCCGGGTGTAAAGAAAGCTTCCTGGTAAGCTTGAAACTTCAACGCGAATTCTGAATGTTATTCTGAATTCTGATAAACAACATTAAGAACAGTAATTAACTAGATAAAACATGGTAACTGATCCTATAGCAGACTTCCTGACAAGGATTCGTAACGCTCAACTTGCCGGTCACAGATTGGTTGAAATACCTGCTTCAAATTTGAAGAAGCGTATTACTGAAATACTGTACGAGCAGGGTTATATTTTGAAATATAAATTTGAAGATGACAGTAAACAAGGCATTATCAAAATTGCTTTGAAGTACGATCCCACTACAAAACTTCCTGCAATTCGTGCGCTCGAAAGAATTAGCCGTCCTGGTCTTCGCCAGTATGCTAAACCAGCGGATTTTAGAAGGGTTATTAATGGCTTGGGCGTAGCAATTTTAAGTACATCTAAAGGTGTAATGACTGATAAGCAAGCTAAGGTGCAGAATGTTGGTGGTGAGGTTCTTTGCCACATCTATTAATCTTTTGCAAAAGATAAGTGTGTTGTTAATACATTAAGCTGAATCCTATACTAAGCTGACCGGTTAACAACTTTAATCAATAAGTACTAAACTATAAAATTATTACTATGTCTCGTGTAGGTAAAGCCCCGATTAAAGTGCCTAGTGGCGTTACAATTACCATTGGTAAAGATAATGTTGTTAGCGTTAAAGGACCTAAGGGTGAATTAAAAGAAGCGATTGACAGGGATATTACTGTGGAAGTAAAAGATGGTGTGGTTAACATCACACGTCCTACTGATCAGATTCGTCATCGTGCTTTGCATGGTTTATATCGTGCATTAGTAGCTAATCTTGTAAAAGGTGTTACCGAAGGTTATAAGAAAGATTTGGAATTAGTGGGTGTAGGTTATAAAGCTTCTAACCAGGGCAATGTACTTGACCTTTCTTTGGGTTATTCTCACAATATTATTTTCGAGGTGCCTAAAGAGTTGAAAGTAGCAACAGCAACAGAAAAAGGCCAGAACCCAAAAATTTTCCTGGAAGGGATAGACAAGCAATTGCTTGGACAGGTAGCAGCTAAATTGCGTAGCTTACGTAAGCCAGAACCTTACAAAGGAAAAGGTGTTAAATACGTGGGTGAAGTTATCCGTCGTAAAGCTGGTAAGGCTGCTGGTAAATAATAAAGTCAATAAGTCAAAAGACAGCGAAGTCAGAAAGAGAGGTTTTAAACTTAATGACTTTATAGCTCAGTGACCGATGACTTTAGAATATAATCTTGACAAATAAATTTCCTGGCAGAATCAGGGGATTCAAAATAAAAATAAAATGGACGCTAAAGTTCTCAGAAGGCAAAAAATCCGCTATAACATCCGTAAGAAAATTTCTGGTGTTGCAGCAAAACCAAGGTTGTCTGTTTTTCGCAGCAATACTGATATCTATGTTCAGTTGATAGATGATATTGATGGCAAGACACTTGCTTCTGCTTCTTCTAACGACAAGGATATTAAAGCTCAAAAAACAAATAAGATCGAAAAGAGCAAACTGGTAGGTGCTGCCATTGCGCGTAAAGCACAGGATTTAGGTATTACCGCCGTTGTGTTTGACCGTGGTGGATACTTATATCATGGACGTGTAAAGGCTATTGCCGATGCTGCAAGGGAGGCTGGTCTTCAATTTTAAAAAGTTCAACGGTTTGTAAGTACTACAAACTACAAACGATAAACTACAAACAAAGAGATGTCTAAAGTAAACGTAAATAAAGTAAAGCCGGGCGGCGAAATGGAACTGAAAGAAAAAGTAGTTGCCATAAACCGTGTTGTTAAAACAACAAAAGGTGGCCGTACATTCAGTTTCTCTGCTTTAGTAGTAGTAGGTAATGAAGGTGGCGTTGTTGGCCAGGGCCTGGGTAAAGCCAAGGAAGTTCAGGAAGCTATTACAAAAGGTATTGAAGATGCAAAGAAAAACCTGGTAAAAGTTCCTGTAATGCATGGCACCATACCTCACGATCAGTTTGCTAAAGAAGGTGCAGCTAAAGTATTGATTAAACCTGCTGCACATGGTGCGGGTGTAATCGCCGGAGGCAGCATGCGTGCAGTTTTGGAAAGTGCAGGTATTACAGACGTGTTGGCAAAAAGCCTTGGTTCTGCAAATCCTCACAACGTGGTAAAAGCAACTATCAAAGCTTTGACACTGTTACGTGAACCGGTTGAAGTGGCTAAGAACCGCAACCTTAAATTAAGCAAAGTATTTCAAGGATAATTAATTAGTCAATAAGTCAATGGTCAGAAAGTCAATAAGGAACAATACCCTGTTTGACTAAGTGACTTAATGACTCCCTGACTTCTAAATGACTTTATTTTATGGCAAAAATTAAAATTACCCAGGTAAAGAGCGGCATTGACAGGCCGGAGCGTCAAAAGCTTACTTTGAAAGCACTTGGCCTTACGAAATTGAACGCATCAAGGGAAGTTGAAGCTACTCCTCAGATATTGGGCATGGTAGACAAAGTTCATCACCTGGTGAAAGTAGAAGAAATAGCAAATTAATCGATGTGCCGAGTTGCTAGTAAATGAAAGATTTTAATTAGCACATTAGTATATCGACACATTTTCACATTTATAAAAACGCGAGGGGAGATTCCCCGTTGAGTAAAAATCAATATAACATGAAACTGCACAATTTAAAACCGGCAGAAGGTTCTACACACAAAGAAAAACGTTTAGGTCGCGGTGAAGCAAGTGGTAAAGGTGGTACATCTACAAAAGGTAACAAAGGTGGTCAAAGCCGTGCCGGTTATCAACGTAAAAATGCTCATGAAGGTGGTCAGATGCCTATTCAGCGTCGTATTCCAAAACGTGGCTTTAAAAATAATAACCGTGTAGAATACAAAGTATTCAACCTTGGACAGATTGAACAGCTTGCAGAGAAATATGGCTTTAATGAAATTACTCCGGAAAATCTGTATGTAAACGGCCTTATTAACCGTACTGATAAAGTGAAGCTTTTAGGTAACGGTGAATTGAAAGCCAAACTTACATTCAAAGTAAATGCGGTGAGCGAAAAAGCAAAAGCTGCTGTTGAAGCTTCCGGCGGAACTATTGAAGTTTTGCAATAAATTTTTTACGACATTTGTAGACGCATCTTTAAGATGCGTCTTTTTGGTGTCAAAGCCTATCACTCATTAACCTCAGTTTTGTGAAAAAGTTCATACAGACTTTAAAGAATATCTGGAGCATAGAAGAGTTGCGCAGTAAAATTTTGGTGACCCTGGGTTTTGTATTGATATACAGGTTTGGTACGCACATCGTACTACCAGGCATCGACCCTAATAAAATTGAAGCGGTTGCATCACAAGCCAGCAAAAATGGTTTGCTTGGCCTATTTGATACGTTTGCCGGAGGAGCCTTTTCCCAGGCTTCTATACTTGCGTTGGGAATTATGCCCTATATCTCTGCTTCTATCTTCATGCAATTAATGACTATCCTTGTTCCGCAGTTGCAGAAGATACAAAAAGAAGGAGATAGCGGCCGTAAAAAAATTAATCAATGGACCCGCTATCTGACAGTCATCGTTACTCTGTTTCAGGCTGGGGCTTATGTAGCCTACCTTCAAAGCCCTGGTTATAAAGAAGCGCTGATTCCTTCTTACAGCAGTTACTTTTTTATTTCAACAATTATCATATTAACGGCAGGCACTTTATTCGTGATGTGGCTTGGTGAAAAAATACAGGATAAAGGATTAGGCAACGGTACTTCAATTATTATCATGGTTGGTATCCTTGCACGGTTTCCAAAATCAATCATACAGGAGTTTGCTGCAAAGCAGGCAAAAAGCGGTGGCGGTTTGTTGTTATTCTTGATTGAAATAGCAATTCTTATTGCTATCATCATGGGCCTTATTATCCTTGTACAGGGTGTAAGAAAAATACCTGTTAATTATGCCAAGCAAATTATTGGTAACAGGCAGTTTGGTGGGGCGCGACAGTTCCTTCCTTTGAAGGTTAACAGTGCCGGTGTAATGCCAATCATTTTTGCACAGGCTATCATGTTCCTTCCAACGTTGGTTTCATTCACCAATATTGATTCTGCAAAAGGTATCACCAAAATATTTTCAGATCACAGTAATGCATGGTATATGGTAATTTATGCAGTAATGGTGATTGCATTCACTTTCCTTTATACTGCATTAATATTTAATCCAAAGCAAATGAGCGAAGATCTGAAACGCAACAATGGTTTTATACCAGGTGTTAAACCAGGTCAACCAACTGCCGATTATATAGGAGCCATAATGGATAAGATAACTTTACCAGGTGCAGTATTACTTGCATTGGTAGGCATTTTACCAGGTTTTGCACAGCGCCTTGGTGTAACTCAACAGTTCAGCACTTTCTTTGGCGGTACTTCGTTACTGATTATGGTGGGTGTTATTTTGGATACTTTACAGCAAATTGAAACACACCTGTTAATGCGCCAGTATGATGGCCTTATGAAGGGTGGCCGTGTACAGGGAAGACAGACTGTAACTCCGGCAAGCTATTAAAAGAGATAAGCGGTAGTTGAGAATTAAAAGGGCCAAATAGAAGAACACATTTAAGTTATATAACCTGTCAGGCTACCCCTGGCAGGTTTTTTAATTAATACTTTTGGATATAAAAAAGTTCATTAAATATAATGAGCAGAAGAGTAAATGGTATGATTATCTATAAAACAGAAGCGGAAATAGCCATAATGAGGCAAAACGCAACACTTGTAAGCCAGATTTTGAGCGAGGTCGCTAAAATTTTAAAACCTGGCATGACTACATTGCAAATAGACAGGCTTTGTAAAACAATCATTCTCGATAATAAAGGCATTCCAACTTTTTTCAATTACAGGGGATATCCCTTTAATATTTGTGCCTCAGTAAATGATGTGGTGGTACATGGCTTCCCTAATAATCATGAATTGAAAGAGGGTGATATTGTTTCTATTGATCTTGGGGTGACGAGGAATGGTTTTGTGGGTGAACATGCATACACTTTTGTACTGGGGGAAGTAAGTGAAGAGATACTTCAGCTGGTGCGTGTTACAAAAGAGTCATTGTATAAGGGCATAGAAAAGGCCGTTATTAATAATCGTATTGGTGATATTGCTTTTGCAATACAGGATTATACTGAAAGAAAACATGGATATGGTGTAGTGCGTGAACTTGTTGGGCATGGCCTTGGAAGACATATGCATGAGGACCCCCAGGTGCCAAACTTCGGCAAGCGTGGGTCTGGACCTAAGCTTAAAGAGAATGCCGTGCTTGCTATTGAGCCTATGATTAACTTGGGTACCAGGGATGTTTATACAGAAGATGATGGCTGGACCGTACGCACAAGAGATGGCAAACCTTCTGTACATTTTGAACATAATGTTTGTATTAAAAGAAATAAAGCATTGATCTTATCTGACTTCAGCATTATTGAAGCCGCAGAAAAAACAAATTCAAATCTTAATGTTTCTTACCAGGAATCAGTTTTAGCATAATTCAAATTTCCCATCATAACATAAAAGAATTTTAAAAACTGAAAGGTCTCTTGAGCAGTAAATCAGTGGTTAATAAAGAAAGTCTAAACAGCCTTCTGAAAGTGCATTTTCGCAATCCGAAATTAATTGTAAAGTTGACCATTTAACAGGGTGAAGCATGCAATGTGAATAAATGTTTTACGTTAACCTATTTTACATGATATATTAATCTCATTTATTTTTTTGGATTAATAATATTGTCTATTTTTCACCTGTTCACCAAAAACCACTTTGTATTCTCATGCCTAAATTCGACAGTTTCCGCTGGTCGCACGATAGCGAACCGCATAAACAGCGAACTAAAGAGATCATTAAGCAACATCCGGAGATTCGACAGTTGATTGGTAAAAATCCTTACACCTTTTTGGTCATATTGTTGTGTGTTGGCGTTCAGGTTACGCTGGCATGGGTCTTAAAGGATCAAAGCTGGTGGTGGGTATTGCCAGCCTCTTATTTAATCGGAGCGTTTGCATGCCACACTTTATTTGTGTGTATTCATGAATGTGCCCACAATCTCATCTTCAAAAACAGAACTCTTAACACCATTGCGGGCATTATTGCCAACCTTCCATTGCTTTTACCAAGCTCGGTTTCTTTTCAAAAATATCATTTGAAACATCATTCTTTCCAGGGAGTGGAAGAACTTGATGCTGATATGCCTTATCGCTGGGAGGCCCGTTTGATTAACAACCGTTTTTTGGGTAAAGCTGTATGGCTGCTGTTTTATCCAATCTTTCAAATGTTGAGACCCGTACGGTTAAAAGAAATCAACCTTTTTGATAAGTGGACATTTATTAACTGGATTGTGCAATTCACTTTTACAGGACTTGTTATTTATTTTCTTGGATGGAAATCTTTCGTGTTTTTAATGGCAAGCTTTTTCTTCTCCGTTGGCCTTCATCCATTAGGGGCAAGATGGATACAGGAACATTTTTTAACGCATGGCGACCAGGAAACAAAGAGTTATTATGGTGTTTTAAATACAGTAAACTTAAATGTTGGTTTTCATAATGAGCATCATGATTTTCCTTCTGTACCATGGAACAAATTGCCAAATATTAAAAAGTACGCAAGTGGATATTATGATACATTAGGTTCTCATAAGTCTTATACAATACTATTACTTCAGTTCCTATTCAACAGGAAGCTTTCTGTTTTTTCGCGCATGGCACGCAATAACAGAGGTAAAACAAAACTGAATGAGGCAACTGTAGTTGCATCATCAACGGAAAAGGTAGCCCAGGCATAAATAATATTTCAACTGACAATAAAAGGCGTTAATCACAGTATAAGTGACTAACGCCTTTTATATTTACAGCATGTCAAAAAAGCTGGTAGTTATTGGAGGTGGTGCTGCAGGTTTCTTTTGCGCCGTAAATGCTGCGCGAATGAATTCTGCTTTGCAGGTGATTATACTGGAAAAAACAAATAAGTTGTTATCGAAAGTAAAGGTAAGTGGTGGCGGAAGATGTAATGTAACACATGCCTGTTTTGAAATACATGAACTGGTAAAAAGATATCCACGCGGGCAAAACTTTTTAAAGAAAGCGTTTCATTGGTTTAATACAAATGATACTGTTGAATGGTTTAAAGAAAGAAGTGTATCACTTAAAACGGAGGCAGATGGTAGAATGTTTCCGCATACAGACAATTCTCAAACAATTATCGACTGCCTGCTGCGTGAAGCGAATAAGTATCATGTAGAGATACAGATGAATGCCGCTGTTGAGCATATTGAAAAATCAGGAACAGGTTGGAATATAAAGCTGAATAGTAACAGGCAATTGCAAACCGATTTTCTTTGTATCGCTTCCGGCGGTTATCCAAAGTCTTCCCAGTTTGATTGGCTGCTGCAATCTGGTCATACAATTGAAAGCCCTGTACCATCGCTATTTACTTTTAATATGCCGGGTAATACTGTCACACAATTAATGGGAGTAAGCGTAGATAGAGCGACAGTAAAAATTGCCGGTACTAAGCTTACTGAAACAGCACCATTACTTATCACTCACTGGGGGATGAGTGGTCCTGCTGTACTTAAATTATCTGCATGGGGAGCCCGTGAATTAGCAGAAAAAAACTATCACTTTACTGCAATCATCAATTGGCTTCCTGCTTATAACGAAAACAGCTTAAGAGAAGAATGGCAAACATTGCGGCAAAAGTATGCTTCACAAAAAATGTCATTCAAAAATCCTTTTGGGTTGCCCAACAGGTTGTGGTTGTATTTGCTTGAACAGAGCACTATAAAAGAAGAAATAAGATGGTCGGACGTGCCTGCTGCACTTCAAAACAAGCTTATTAAAAACCTTGTATCACAAGAGTTTAAGGTAAGTGGGAAAACTACTTTTAAGGAGGAATTTGTAACGTGTGGTGGTGTTAAATTAAGTGAGATTGATGCTAATACTATGCAGAGCAAAATTCATGAAGGCTTGTTTTTTGCAGGAGAAATAATGGATATAGACGGAGTAACGGGTGGATTTAATTTTCAACATGCATGGACCAGCGGATGGATTGCAGCGAAGACTATCAGCAATACGCAATGAATGAGGAACTTAAAAATTTAATGTTCAAGGCCTGCAGACCTTGAACATTAAACCAATAAACTTTGAACTCAAGTTATCCCATTTCAGGATATAGTTCAAACTGGGTCATAAATTCATTTACCTGCTTCTTAACGGTGCTTATGACAGCCTGGTTATCGGCATTCATCAACACATTATCAATTACATTTACTACAAACTGCATATGCTCTTCCTTCATGCCACGCGTTGTAATTGCAGGAACACCTACGCGAATACCACTTGTAACAAAAGCGCTTTTATCATCAAACGGAACCATGTTTTTATTAGCAGTTATATCAGCCTGAACCAATACCTGCTCAGCCTTTTTGCCGCTGATGTTTTTATTGCGAAGGTCAATCAGTAAAAGATGGTTATCTGTTCCGTTACTGATGATGTTGTATTCTTTTTCTACGAATGCTTTGGCCATAGCCTGCGCATTCTTTTGAACCTGCTGTGCATACACAGTAAACTCATCACTTAAAATTTCACCAAAGGCAATTGCTTTAGCCGCAATTACATGTTCCAACGGGCCGCCCTGTATGCCTGGGAACACAGCTAAATCGAGCAGGCTGCTCATCATTCTTATGTTGCCTTTTGGATCTTTATGTCCCCACGGATTTTCGAAATCTTTACGCAACATAATAATACCGCCGCGGGGGCCACGCAATGTCTTATGTGTAGTTGAAGTAACAATCTGGCAGTGATCAAATGGATCATTCAACAATCCTTTTGCAATTAAACCTGCAGGGTGTGCAATATCAGCCATTACTAAAGCACCAACCTCATCTGCAACTTTACGTATGCGTGCATAATCCCAGTCACGGCTATAGGCGCTGGCACCGCAAATGATTAGTTTAGGTTTTACTTCTCTTGCCTTTGCCTCGAGCATGGCATAATCAACCCTTCCGGTTTCTTTTTCAACGCCATAAAAATGCGGTGTATATAACTTACCACTGTAGTTAACAGGGGAACCGTGTGTTAAATGCCCGCCCATACTTAAATCAAGTCCAAGTATATTGTCACCGGGTTGAAGACATGCAAGTGCTACGGCTGCATTGGCCTGTGCGCCGCTATGTGGCTGCACGTTGGCATACTCAAGATTAAAGATTTGTTTAAGCCTGTCAATAGCAAGCTGTTCTGTTTGGTCAACGATTTCACATCCGCCATAATAACGTCTGCCGGGGTAACCCTCAGCATATTTATTCGTCATTACGTTACCCATCGCCTGCATAACCTGCAGACTGGTAAAATTCTCAGAAGCAATCAGCTCAATACCGTGACGCTGACGTTCCAACTCTTTGCGGATGATATCAAAAACCAAAGTGTCTCTTTGCATCGTTGTGGAAATTTGCCGCAAAAATAGTCGTTAAGATGCGAATAGGAGAGATGTTTTACCAGAATCGGCAATTTGTGCAAGGATTGTTGACAAGCGTTTGCAATTAATGGATTGATTACCCGTGTGTGAATAAGGTAGCTGTTATGCGATTTATTTTTTCTTTTTTTTCTTATCGTCTCTGCCGTAGAATTCTTTAAGCTTATCGTTGATATAATAAATCACATCTTCATCTGTCTGATGTTTGCGTAACCATTTGTAAGTTGGGGTGTATTTATACATAAAGTCAAGCAGAGAATCATTTTTAAGACCGGTATATTCCTGCACTAATGTCATCGCGAAGCGATAGGTAACGTACTCCTGCTTTTCATTATCATCAAAATCACCATAAGCTTCACGCCGTTTTCTTTCTTTCTTTTTAAAAAGTGCATCAAGGTTAAGCCCGATGCCTGCCCCTGAATTGGCCGGCGCTATTGTTTTCATCTTAGGGCCAGCATCCTGCACAAATTCTTTTTTCCTCCTGATGCTGTCTAACTGGTATTGATTATAACCGGTAGTTCTTACCGTTACACCGGGCAGGTCTTTAGACAAAGGCGACAGAAAAATTCTTAAAGTATCTTTATCTGCAATATCGTAATACAGGGTTTTTAAACGGTATCCAAGCGCTGTGAAAAAAATCAAATCAAAATCTGAAGCATTCAGTTGAAAAAAACCATTGTCTCCCGTTACGGCCGTTTTGTTTCTTGTTTTATTACTAACAGTCGCATTGGCAACAGGTAATTTTGTAGCACTATCAACCAGGTATCCATATAAATTCTGGGCATTGCTTTGGCAAGTTAAACATAGTAACACCAGGGGAAGCAACATTCTTATAATTCTGAAAATATGTTTTGGTTTTTTATCAAACATGCAGCAAAAATTACGATTTGGCAATATAATTAGTTTCACTAAGTTCTTTTGTTAATTTAATTTTCAATTTTCATGCCTGTAGTAGTTTATGGCACAAGCATTAAGAATTGTTTTAACAAGCAACTTTAAAGATTTATAACTTAGCTACAGCAAAAAAAGATTAAGGTTGTGTTGTTTGGCAAAATCATTGCTTGCATTTAGCATAACCATTCCGTGCCCGGCTTCTTTTGTTCACGAAATTTAATGGCATGTCGTTACGTTATCTTATCTCCCGCAGAAATGCATTAAGGTTTTTAAGCCTTGCTACCGGTTCTTTTTTGTTTGACTGGAAAGAAGTAGCCGCCATGTTTGGTATTAAGCATGATGTTTATTTTAATCCATTGCACAAGCCACTTGAAAAACCTGTAACGGCCATTGTGCTTGGCGCCGGCAACAGGGGAAATGTTTATGGAGGTTATTCAGTATTGCACCCGGATGAATTGGATATTGTAGGTGTAGCTGAACCAAACTTGTTAAGAAATGAGAGATTCGCAACCATTCACAACATTGCCCTGGAACACCGGTTTGAAACATGGGAAGATGTTTTTAAAGTAAAAAAATTCGCCGATGCTGTTGTTATTTCAACGCCAGACGATTTGCACACGGAGCCTTGTCTGCAGGCACTCGATATGGGATACGATATCCTGCTTGAAAAACCTATAGCTCCCACCGAAGAAGAATGTCGGGCTATCTTAACTAAGGCAAAAGAAAAAGGTAATATAATAGGGGTATGTCATGTGTTGCGTTATGCTCCTTATTTCAGGCAACTAAAAGAGTTACTAAAAGCAAATGCAATTGGTGAACTTGTGAGCGTGCAGCATATGGAGCCAATAGAGCACGTGCATATGAGCCATTCTTATGTTCGCGGCAACTGGCACAATAGTAAGGAAACAGCGCCCATTATTCTTGCCAAATCCTGCCACGATACTGATATACTTAGATGGCTGATAAATTCCCCTTCTGAACACGTGCAATGTTTTGGTAACCTTAAATGGTTTACCGAAAAGAATGCACCTAAGGGAAGCACTGCCCGCTGTACAGACGGTTGTGCAGTTGAAGCAGAATGTCCTTATTCTGCATTGCAGATTTATCATCGGGATAAGAAAAGATTGTATGTGTTTGATTTGCCCGAAGACAAAGACAAATGGGATGATGCTATCCTGGAAAGTTTGAAGACAAAAGATTATGGGCGATGTGTGTATCGAATGGATAATGATCAGCCTGATCATCTTACTTTGAATATTCTTTTTAAGAACCATGTTACTGCCGCTTTTTCTATGGAAGCTTTCACTTCTTATGAAGGAAGAAGAACCCGTATCATGGGATCAATGGGCGATATATCCGGTGATATGGAAACCTTTACCCATACCGATTTTAAAACAGGGAAGAAAACCATGTGGAGTTTAAAAACAGATAGCCATGGAGGTGGTGATCACCGCCTGATGAAAGACTGGGTGCAAGCTGTAGGACATAGAAACCCTGAGCTTCTGTCTTCATCAATTGATGTATCTGTTGAAAGCCATATCATAGCTTTTGCTGCAGAAAAAAGCAGGTTGAATAAAACAATTGAAAATATAAGATTATAAGGGAGCTTGTTTAGAACTATAAAGCCGTTGCCTTCATAATAAGTTTCAATTAAATTTATTGTGGATTTTCTTCCTCAAAAGAATTGCTATCTGTACCGGGTACAAAAATTATTTATAGCGTAAAATACTCTGATAACTTATTAAGTCTGTCTTATACAAAACTTTGACTATTAAGTGAATTAATTTAACTTTCTTGCACGGGATTTGTTTTGTACTAATGAGGAAGCACCATCTTTCATAAAACCACTGTTATCTCTTGAAAAAATTTGCCCGTCGTTTTTTTAAAATAATAGGATGGATATTGATAAGTATCGTCTGTTTACTAATACTGGTAATAATACTTATCCAGGTGCCTGCAGTGCAGAATTTTGCACGCAAAAAAATTGTTGCCTACCTACAGGATAAAATTCATACTAGGGTTGAGATAAGAAGACTTGCCATAAGCTTTCCCAAAAAAATTATACTTGAAGGTGTTTATTTTGAAGATCAGAATAAAGATACATTGCTCGCTGGCAATAAGCTTGAAGTAGACATTGCAATGTTTAAGCTTTTGAGCAGTAAAGTTGAGGTAAAGTATATAGGTCTTGAAGGCATTACTGCTAACGTTAAAAGACTGCAGCCAGATACAACTTTTAATTTTGATTATATCATTAAAGCATTTACTTCAGGGCAGACAGATACTACAACGTTAAGTGATACATTGGCAATGCAATTTGAGCTTGGTACAATAAAGCTTCATAACATTCGTGCAACTTATCATGATGATGTTACCGGTAGCGACATGGCCTTAAACCTTGGCGACTTTGAAACGAATATCAAAACATTTGATCTGAATAAATCTCTATATGAAATTCCTGACATACAGGTAGCTGGAATAAACACAAGTGTTCGGCAATACAAACCATTGGTAGAGCCAAAACCAATGGCGCAGGTAGAGGCTGAAAGTAATCAACCTATTAATGTTACCCTACACTTAAATAAGATTGGATTTAAACATGTGCAGGCAAACTATGTAAATGATGTGTCAGCGTTAAAAGCAGGCGTTAATCTTGGTAACTTAACAGCAGATATCAGGAATATTAATCTTGCTACGTTGCTTGTGCAGTTGAATAAAGTAAAACTGGATAGTACATCCATCAATGTAACACTTGGAAAATCGCAACAAGCTGTAATAGCAAAACAGGAAGTAAAAAAACAGGTGAAGGCGCAGGTTGATAATCCATGGAAAGTAGAACTTGCGTCACTTGAGCTTAATCATAACCAGCTTTTGTATGACGATAACAACGCACCGCGTTTGAAAAAAGGAATGGATTATAATCATCTCGGGATAAGCGATTTTATGCTTGGTGCGAATAATTTTGTTATTACTCCAACACAATCAGAAGGAGATTTAAAGCAACTTTCCTTCAATGAAAAAAGTGGTTTTCAGTTACAAAAATTAAGTGCGTTGTTTTCTTACAATGAAAAGGAAGCGTCGCTGAAAAATTTTGTGCTTAAAACTAACCGGTCAACTATCACGTCTCAATTGTCTGCAAAATATCCTTCCATCGAATCGCTTTCTAAAAAGCCTGGTGATGTGTATGCAGATATCAATATGGATACATTCCTGTTGGCATCGAAAGACATTTTATTACTTGCTCCTCAGCTTGAGCCTCAATTAAAGGCATACAATAACGCCGTATTAAAGGCACAGCTGAAGGGGCGTGGTTATGTAAAAGACATGCGCATCGACAACTTTGCATTAGCAGGTTATGGTGCCACCAGCTTGCAGATGAACGGCAATATTAAAGGCCTTCCTGATGGTAAGAAAGCGTGGTATAATTTAAGGCTCAATAATTTTCATACTACACGAAAAGATTTGTTGGCTTTAATGCCAAAGAACTCAGTTCCATCAAACGTGCGTATACCGGAAAGCATAAGTGCCAATGGATTTTTTAAAGGAACAATGAATGCTTTCACTTCTTTTATAAGTGCAAAAACATCCAATGGAAATGCAGATATAAATGCCGCAATGAGTAACAACTATAAAACGTATAATATTAAAGCGGCACTCAAACAGCTTAATGTAGGTTACTTAACAAAGCAAGATACACTGGTAGGAAAAGTAACACTCAATGCAACAGCCAAGGGAACAGGCCTCGACTATAAAACAATGGTTTCTGTATTTCATGCTGATTTGGTTGAAGGAGAGATTAAAGGATATACTTATCGCCACTTATTACTGGATGCAGACTTAAACCATGGTGCAGCTACTATAAAGTCATCTATGGAAGATAGTAATCTTACCTATCACCTTGATGCGATGGCCAACCTTGCAGATAAATTTCCATCCGATGTTAAAATGGAATTGATGCTGGATACACTTAACATGACTGCGTTACATTTTGTTCCTGATACAACGCAACTGCAATTGCATACTCACCTGGTTGCAGATCTTCCTTCTGCTAATCCTGATTCATTAACGGGCACTGTAAAAATTTATGATATACGTTTTGTAAAAGACTCTCTTTCTATTAAAACTGATACAGTACTGCTTGCTGCTTCAAATGAAAATGATATACAGAATTTATCATTACAATCAGAAGTGGCGGGTGTTGACTGGAAAGGAAAATATAAGCTTACAGAAATAGGTACAGCACTACAGCATACCATCAACCAATACTATAAAATACCCGGCTTTAAAGACACTGCATTTACGGCGCAGGACTGGCAGATGAATTTATTGCTAAGGCCGGCAGCGCCTTTGGTATTGCAGTTTGCGCCGGAGCTAAAAGGTTCGGATACTATCAGCGCAAATATTGCATACAACAGCGAAGCAAATGATTTAAAGCTGAATGCTTCTGCCCCTCACATACAATATGGTGATCAGACGATAGAGCAAACAACAATCAATGCTGCAACAAATAACAAGCAACTCGATTATTCTGTAAATCTTAAAAAGGCAGGGAGTAAGGGCTTTCAGGTATATCAAACTTCTGTGACAGGAAATGTTGCAGATAATATGCTAACTACCTCAGTAATTTTTAAAGACAGGAACGCCAAAGAGAAATACCATTTTGCAGGTAAGCTTCAACAACTTGATAGTAACGTCATCAGGTTCAGTTTCAATCCTGACAGTTTGTTACTGGATTATCAGCCATGGCAAATGACTGCTGACAATTACATTCATTATGATACTGCGGGTGTGATTATACATAATTTTCAATTAAGCAAAAGCGGCCAGTCTTTCAGTGTAAACAGCCGGGAGGAATCTGCTTCATCACCCATTGAAGCTTCTTTTCGAAACTTTCGTATAAGTACATTAACTGATTTTGCGGAGCAGGACTCTTTATTAATGGATGGTGTAATTAATGGCAACGCAGTAGTGACCAACGTAATGAAAGCACCTGTGTTTACTACCGATTTAACCATTAAAGATTTGAGTTATAAAAGAGATACTATTGGAACCATAGTAGCTAAGGTAAACAACGAAACAGCGAATGCATACACGGCCAATGTTAGCATTGAGGGCAATGGTAATGATGTAGTGCTTGATGGAAAATATTATACTGGCGAAAGCAGGATGGATTTAAATCTTAACATTAATAATATTAACCTGAAAGCATTAACAGGCTTAAGTGCAGGACAGTTAAAAGATGCTGGCGGCAGTCTTAAAGGAAAGGTTGCTATTGCCGGAACTACTACAACGCCTGAAGTCAATGGCAACCTTAACTTCAGCAATGCTTACCTGGTGCCCACTATGCTGGGAGAAAGGTTTTCTCTGCCGAATGAAAATATTAATGTGACGAATACCGGTATTCATTTCAACAAATTCACAATGGTTGATTCCGCCGGTAATAAAGCAATACTTGATGGTGATATTACAACCACTGATTATACTGATTATTCCTTCAACCTTAGTCTTAATGCCAATGATTTTACATTGGTGAATTCTACCAAATCAGATAACCCTTTGTTTTATGGCAAGCTTAATATGGATGCTGATATAAAGCTGGGTGGTAATATGCAAACGCCAAAAGTAACTGCAGCATTAAGAGCTAACAAACAGACCAACCTCACGTTTGTTTTGCCAAGTAGTGACCCGGAAGTTATAAGCAGGGAAGGCGTAGTAAATTTTGTTGATAAGGATGCACCCGCAGATACTACACAAAAAGTTACAGAAGATACCTATAGGTTAACAGCCCTTTCAAGTATGGATGTGTCAGCCAATATTGAAACAGACACTGCTGCATTATTTACAATGGTAATTGATGAAAGAAACGGAGATGCGATAAAAATTAAAGGCAAGGCAGATTTGTCCGGCGGTGTTGATGAAAGCGGCAGAATTACACTTACAGGTAATTATGCTGTGCAACGTGGGGATTATCAACTAACACTTAGCCTGCTTAAGAGACAGTTTGAAATACAACAGGGAAGTGTAATTACATGGACAGGCGACCCAATGAGCGCCAACGTTGATATCACTGCATTATATAAGGTAAACACTGCGCCCATTGATTTAATGGAAACACAAATGTCAAATAGAACAGATAATGATTTTAACAGGTATAAACAAAAGATTCCGGTGCAGGTGCTTCTTAAAATGAAAGGAGAATTGACCAAGCCTGTTATCAGTTTTGATATTGCGCTGGATGAACAAACGGCATCTCAATGGAAAGAAGTAGAAACAAAAATTGAACAACTGCGTGCTGATGAATCTGAAGTGAACAAGCAGGTATTTGCTTTGCTACTGCTTGGACGTTTTGTGCAGGAAAATCCTTTTCAATCTGCCGCAGGTGGTACCAGTAATGAAACGTTACTTAAACAAAGTGCAAGCAGAATTTTAACTGACCAGTTAAACCAGCTTGCAGGCAGCCTTGTGAAGGGAGTTGATTTAAACTTTGGCCTTAATGCCGAAGATGATTATACTACCGGGCAGCGGGCAAGCAGAACAGATTTAACTGTAGGTGTATCTAAGTCTTTGCTCAACGATCGTTTGCGTGTTAATGTGGGTAGCAATTTTGAACTTGAAGGACCATCAAATAACAATCAACAGGCATCTAATATTGCAGGCGATGTGGCACTTGATTACCAGTTAAGCAAAGATGGGCGCTATATGATTCGTGCATATAGAAAAAATCAATATGAAGGTGTAGTTGAAGGGCAGGTGATTGAAACCGGGCTTACTTTCATCTTTACACTTGACTATGATCAATTCCGCGAATTGTTTGGTAAGAATAAAAAAGAAAGTAAGAAAGCAAAATAATTTTTGCTTTTCAATATCATGTGGATTAATGGAAATGCAGAACAATGCAAAAAAATAACTGAATGAAGCACTGTTTATATATTATCCTGGCATTTTATATCGGATTAATATCGGCATGTAGTACCACCAAACAAGTACCTGCGAACGATGCTTTATATAAAGGCGCCAAAATTGATATTAAACCCGTAGATAAAGCAGCGAAGGTTAAGAAGAGTGATACCAAAAGTGAATTGGAATCATTGCTAAGGCCAACACCTAATAAATCGTTTCTTGGTATACCATTCAAGCTGCTTATTTATAACATGGTGGATACACCAAAGAAGAATAAAGGCCTTAAGTACTGGCTTAAATATAAAGTAGGTGAACCACCGGTATTGGCCAGTAGTGTTAATCTTGAGAAGAATAGTACTATACTGCAAAACAGGTTGGAGAATGACGGATATTTTCATTCGGATGTTATGTTCGATACAACCATAAAGCATAAAAAAATGGAGGTTACCTATAAGGTAGCAATTCAAAAGCAATACACGATTAGAAATGTATTTTTCCCAACAGATTCAGGTTATATCTACACTAATTTACGGCAGCTCTCAAAGCGATCGATGTTAAGAAAAGGCAGGGCTTATAATCTTGATAGAATTAAAGCTGAAAGGGAAAGAATTGACAGGCGCCTGAAAGAAAAAGGCTTCTATTATTTCAGCCCTGAAGACATTATTGTTGATGTTGATTCAACAGTCGGTAATCACGAGGTAGATATGTATGTGCGCATTAAAGAAGGGACGCCATTCAGATCGTTAGTGCATTACAGGATAAATGATGTATTTATTTTTCCCAACTATACTATTAACACAGATACAAGCAATGTTGTGCTTGACAGCTCGAAAAAATTCCGTGGTTATTATATCATCGATCCGGAAGAAAAATTCAATCCTAAAATACTTGCGCAGACAGTCGTATTTAAGCCAGGTGACATTTATAACAGAACAGCGCATGCTACATCACTTAACAGGCTGGTAAGCCTGGGCGTGTTCAAGTTTGTTAAGGCAAAGTTTGATGATATAGATACTTCAGTAAAACCCTTGCTTAATACTTATTATTATTTAACGCCTTTGCCCAAACGTTCAATCCGGCTGGAGGTGGGCGGTTTAACAAAATCTAACAATGCCACAGGTACAGAAGTTTCCTTAAGCTGGCGTAACAGGAACTTGTTTAAAGGAGCTGAATTATTTACTGCCAGTGTATATGGAGGTTTTGAAAAACAAATATCAGGTACGCAGAGCGTGAACACATTAAGAGGCGGTGTTGATTTAAACCTTTTGGTGCCACGCGTTATAGGGCCCATTGGTTTTAAAACAAATGGAAACTTTGTTCCGCAAACAGCATTTAACGTAGGGTATGAAATTTTTCATCGTGATACACAATATACACTTCGCTCTATAAGGGCAAGCTTTGGCTATAACTGGAAGGAGACAGCAACAAAAGAACATCAGCTAAAGATATTATCAGTTAATTATGTACAACCTTATAATATCAATCCATTGTATCAGTCATCAGAGCTTGATCATAATATCACACTTGCAAGAAGCATAGAAAAGCAATTTATGATTGGCACCATTTATAATTTCAATCTTAACACACAAAACGTTCCTAACCGAAAACAGAACAATTATTTCTTCAATGGTAATCTCGACTTGTCGGGTAATATACTTGGTCTTGTAACTGGTGCTAATTTGAATGATGGAAAACAGAAAAAAATTTTTAATACACCTTTCTCTCAGTATATAAGACTTGAAGGAGACTTTAGGCATTACCTGCGTGTAGGGCGCAATAATACACTTGCAAGCAGGTTTTTTGCCGGTGCAGGTTATGCTTATGGCAACAGCTCTACCATGCCCTTTATAAAAGAATTCTTTGCCGGAGGAACCAATAGTATAAGGGCTTTCAGGGCAAGAAGCCTTGGCCCGGGAACCTACTATGCAGGAAATGCCAAGGATAGTTTTATCGCCGATCAGCCAGGAGATATTCGACTGGAAGTAAACACTGAGCTAAGGTTTAAAGTAGTTTCAGTCATTTATGGTGCCGCGTTTGTAGATGCAGGTAATATATGGACATTTAAAAATGATCCCCAAAGACCTGGCAGTAAATTCACTAATAAATTTATTGAACAATTTGCAGTGGGCACCGGCCTTGGCCTTCGTGTTGATATTAAATTTTTCGTGATAAGGCTTGATGCTGCTTTTCCTATACGTAAGCCATTTGATCCTAACGATCCTGCAGCGCCACCAAGCTGGGTTATTAATAAAATTGATTTCAGCAACGCTAAATGGAGAAGAGACAATCTCGTATTTAACCTCGCAATTGGTTATCCTTTTTAATTCCTTTTATCTACACAACATCCTTTTTTTAAACAATCGTATTTATCGTTTCTTTGGAGAAATAAAAGTGCAGGCATATGACCATTCGCAAAGCAACGGAAGACGATTTTGCAGCCATCCTTGACCTTGTTGTTGAACTGGCAGTCTTTCAAAATACTCCAAATAAAGTAACCAATACGGTTGAATTAATGAAGCAGGAGAAAGCTTATTTTAACGCGTACGTTGCACAAACTTCCAATGGAGAAATTACAGGGATAGCCACATATTTCTTTGCTTACTATACATGGGTAGGCAAATCTTTATATCTTGACGATTTATATGTGAAAGAAGATAAACGTGGCCTTAAAATAGGTTCGGCTTTATTAAAGCAGATTTTTGATGTAGCAAAAAATGAAAATTGTAAAAGAGTAAGATGGCAGGTGAGTGATTGGAACAAACCTGCAATAGCGTTTTACAAAAAATGCGGAGCAGAACTTGATGACGAATGTGTGAATTGTGATTTTGATGAAAGCGCAATCAACGCATTCAAATTGTAAAAGATATTTTATGAATTTTAACCTGAAAAACATTCCGCAGCGAACGAGTCAACCAAGGGTAAATGGCATTACCATGATAACGGATAAAGGACTTGGTTTGCAGGAAACAAAAAATTTTTTGTCCATCGCTTATCCTTATGTTGACCTTGCAAAGCTTGCGTTTGGAACTGCGTTTGTAACTCCGTTGCTGGAAGAAAAAATAAAAGTATATCAGTCATATAATATCCCTGTTTATTTTGGAGGATTATTATTTGAGGCGTTTGTCTACCGAAATCAATTTGATGATTACATTAATACTATAAATACCTATGGGATTAACTATGTAGAAATATCTGACGGTTCTATTGATATATCACATGAAGTAAAGTGCAATTATATTAAGCAATTATCTAAAAGCTGTACCGTATTAAGTGAGGTAGGTTCAAAAGATAAAGACAGGGTAAAAGTTACACCACCTTATCAATGGATAAAGTTAATGCAGGCAGAGCTTGATGCCGGTGCGTCACATGTAATTGCTGAAGCAAGGGAAGCTGGAACCGTAGGGCTTTACAGGGATTCCGGCGAGGTGCGTGAAGGTTTGGTATATGAAATACTTACTAAGATTTCTGCAGAAAAAATAATATGGGAAGCCCCGCAGAAAGATCAGCAACTGTTCTTTTTAAAACTGCTTGGGTGCAATGCTAACCTGGGCAATATTGCAACTGAAGAAGTTATTGCATTAGAAGCAATGCGCGTAGGATTGCGGGGAGACAGTTTTCATTTTTATCTTCCATCAGAAGAGAGTGAAGCATTTTAAAAACATTTGACCTGCGTTTAAGATGCTGCCTTGAAATATTTCTTAATATATACAGCTTAAATAACACAATAATGGAACGAATAATTATTGACATGGATGAAGTGATGAGTGACACTATGGGGGCAATGATTGGATGGTATGAAAAA
>Ga0105237_10002618_pt1 | contig 22167 bp, 19 predicted proteins | sample KBSC24metaG_FD_81520 | JGI IMG/M metagenome (GOLD analysis project Ga0105237, IMG submission 81520) | Corn rhizosphere microbial communities from Kellogg Biological Station, Michigan, USA - KBS C2-4 metaG | ecosystem: Host-associated > Plants > Roots > Rhizosphere > Soil | place: Michigan, USA...
GTGGGGCGGGCGGGGCTCGAACCCGCGACCAAGGGATTATGAGTCCCCGGCTCTAACCAACTGAGCTACCGCCCCGTCGCGCTGACGCGCGGCAACTATGTTCGCATGCGCCGTTCCGACCCCACTCAGGCCGGGCCGCTCAGATTGCCTTGTCGGACGTCTTCGCGGCATTGCAGGCGCGTCTGTCCGGTCTGCTCAACACAGACCTCCACCTGCTGCTCGATCCCCGGAGGGTAGACGGTGTCGGTAGCACCGGGGGTGGCGGTCGGCGAGGGCACCTCCGTCCCGGGAACCAGGGACCACAGGATGTCGCCGGTCGCAGGCAGCCGCGCGCAGTAGGCCCGCTGGCCCTGCTCACTCACACCGGCCGCCCCGAGCACCGCGCAGTCCGCCCCGACGAGCACCACCGGCACGGCCGGGCCCGCCTGCGTCGACGGCGTCGAGGCCGTCGCCGGGTGCGGTTGCGCGACGTCCGCACTGCGATGTCGCGTCAGGAAGAACGCAGCGAGCGCTCCCCCGACGACCAACAGTGCTACCAATACCGCAGCAGGGATCCGCCATGCCGGCATCTCGCGCTTCGGACTCGCCTTGTGGTGATTCGGCGGCACCACGGCGCTGGCAGCCATGGTGGCGTCGGTGTCGTCGACCACGCCGTCGAGATGCCGTGCGAGCGCGTCGGCGAAGTCGGTGCACGTCGCGTAACGATCGTCGGGCGCCTTCGCCAGCGCCTTGGAGAGCACCGGGCCCAGCCCGGACAGCTCGGGCTTGCGTTCCGCGATCGGCGGCGGCGGTGCGGTCACGTGCTGACTGATCACGACCGCGGGATTGCGGTCCTGGTACAGATGCGATCCGGTCAGCAGTTCGAATGCCGTTGCAGCAAGCGAATATTGATCGGCCCGGCCATCGAGTGGCAGCCCCATCAGCTGTTCGGGGGCCGCATAGGCGACCGTGCCGACCGCGATGTTGCTCTGGGTCAATCCGCTGGAGTCATCGACCCGGCGCGCGATCCCGAAGTCGCCGAGCAATGCGCGCCAACCACGTGAATCCAGTTTGGCCAGCAGGATGTTGGCGGGCTTGACGTCGCGGTGCAGCAAGCCGCGTTGGTGGGCGTAGTCGAGCGCATCCGCGACCGCCGCGACGATGCGCACGACCTCGTGCGGCGGCAGCCCCTTCCGGTACTGCTGCTCGAGCAGGCGGGAAGCGTCGGTGCCCTCGATGTAGTCCATCGACAGCCACAACTGATCCTCGAACTCCCCACGGTCGTACAACGTGACGATGTTCGGGTGTGACAGCGTTGCGGCATTCTGGGCCTCGCGGTTGAACCTTTCCCGGTACTCGGAATCGGTCGACACCTGCTGCACCATCACCTTCAACGCGTCTTGACGCGGCAACCGCGGGTGCTCGGCAAGGTAGACCTCACCCATCGCCCCCGCACCCAGCCGACGCACGATCGTGTATCCGGCGAATACCTGGCCGACGGCAAGCGACATGCGGGGCATGTTACCGACGTCGCTCGACGGGGCACCTGCCATTGCGGCCGACCGCTCGTCCAGCGCGCCGTCAGCTATAGACCGGCTGGCCGTCGACACCCAGCAGGTACCGCTCGGTGCCCTCCTCGATGCGCGGCGCGTCACCGCCAAGCGCAACCGCGATCTTGTTCGTGGCGTTGCGCATCACGTCGAACGTGATCTCGAGCGCCTCGGCGTCGGAGAAGTGTGCCAGCACTCCCTTCGCGACGTCGTCATCAATCGTTGACGGCGTCCAGATGAGTGCGTCCACATAGCGGAGCGCGGCCTTCTGCCGCTCGTCGAGCAGCCCCGACGACTCGTAGTCCTCGATGTCGGCGTACATCGACTCGGTGCCTCCGGCGTCCAGTGCCGTGCCCTCGCGCAGCGACTTGCACAGCCGGCAGTTGTGCTGGACCGCCCCGCGCAGCCGCACCACCTCGGTGGTGACTGGATCCAGCGCGCGCAACGCACCCACCGTCGGGGCATAGACGTTGAGCAGCAGGTCGACGGGGTCGGTATCGCGATCCCACCCGACTGGATCGACGACGGGCGTGAACCCGAGTGCGGCAAGGCCTGCCTTCACCCGCGGCACGAAGTCCGCGATGAAGATCAACGCCGTCACCCGAAACGCGTTGCCGCCCAAGGCAGCGAAGAACGCTGCGCGCTGCTCGGCACCGATCATCGAGACGTCGACGGCGAACTGCTCGGCGAACGCGGCCAACGTCGGATCGTCGGTAGGCGATCCATCGGCGGCCAGCGCAGGCAACGACAGCGCCGTGGCACACGTCGCGCGCACCAACGCGTTGGCCTCGGCGGCACCATCCGGAGACAGCGCGATGAGTCGGGTGAGAAGGGCGTAGACCTCGTCGTCCATGCTCGCGATTATTGCGCCTGACTCACCGAGGACATGTGGAAGTCCGGGATTCGCAGCGACGGCATGGACGCGCGCGTCGCCCAGTCGCCCCACTCGCGGGGCAGATTGACCTCGCTAACCCCGGCTTCCGTGGCGCGACGCAGCAGGTCCAGCGGGCTTTCGTTGAAACGGAAGTTGTTCACCGCCGCGGTGACCTCGCCGTCCTCGATCAGGTAGACGCCGTCACGAGTCAGCCCGGTCAATAGCAGCACGGCCGGGTCGACCTCGCGGATGTACCACAGCGTCGTCAGCAGCAGCCCACGTTCGGTACCCGCGATCATCTCGTCGAGGGTTGCCGTGCCGCCCGTCATCAGCAGGTTGTCGGCGGGCACCGCCACCGCCGTCTCGAACTCCGCGGCGGCCGCCCGCGGATAGGCCAGCGCGTTGACCACGCCGTCACGGATCCAATCGACGCGACCGACGTCCAAGCCGTCGTCGAAGACCGACAACCGCTCCGACGAACTCGTCTCGGCGACGAACGGCGTGCACTCCAGCCCCGGCGCGGCCGGATCCGAGTACATCGTCAACCCCAGATCGGTGAGCTTCTCCCCCACCCGCGTGCCACCGCCCGGCGCCGACAGCGCAGTGCGACCCTCCTGGGCGCCGCGGCCGTCCATCGTCCACGACAGGTAGATCATCATGTCCGCCACCGTCGACGGCGGCATCAACGTCTCGTACCGGCCCGGCTCGAGCGACACCGTGCGCCGCGACCAATCCAGCCGGGTCGCCAGGGTGTCGAGCATGGAATCGGTTGGCACGGAAGCGAAGTCCGGCGTGCTCACCCCGGCCCACGCGCTCGCCCCGTCACGCTTGGCGTTGATCTCCACCGAGCCCGTCGGCTGCGTGAAGCGCCGCCGCAGCCCACCCGACGTCGCGACGAACGTCGTATCCAACTCGTGTCGGGCGAAGCCGTACAGCCGGTCGGACCCAGCGAATCCGCGGGCGAGGCTCGACGCGACGTCACCGAAGACGTCGGCACCCGTCGTGGGCACCGCTGCATCCCAATCGGCCGGAGCACCGGTCCCGGCGAGCGGCGGCGCACCGTCCCGCGCCTCGGGCGCCGAGCGAGCCGTTGCCTGCGACGCCGCCACCAAACCGGCGATCGAATCCGGGTCGACGTCGCTGGACTTCACCGACCCGACGAACGCGCTCTCGCCCGAGCGCACAATCGAAATCACCGTGGTGTCGCGGCTGAGCGATTCACCGTTGGTGGTCATCGAGTTGCCCGCCCAGCGCAGCGACGTGGCCGCGCGGTCGGTGACCACCACGATCGTCTCGTCGGCACCACCAAGGCGCACGGCCTCGGCCAGCGCGATGTCCACCACCTGTGGAGCTGTGATCATCGCCCTACCGCCCCGACTCGGTCCGCGTGTTGAGCACGTTGATGCCGCGGAACAACGCCGACGGGCAGCCGTGGCTGACCGCGGCGACCTGCCCGGGCTGGGCCTTGCCACAGTTGAGCGCCCCGCCGAGCCGCCACGTCGACGGTCCGCCGACGGCCTCCATCGCGCCCCAGAAGTCGGTGGTGGTCGCCTGGTACGCCACGTCGCGCAGCTGGCCGTCGAGCCGTCCGTCGCGGATCCGGAAGAACCGCTGCCCGGTGAACTGGAAGTTGTAGCGCTGCATGTCGATCGACCACGACTTGTCCCCAACCACGTAGATGCCGTCGTCGACACGGCTGATCAGGTCCTCGGTGCTCAGGTCCTCTGTGCCGGGTTGCAGCGACACGTTGGCCATCCGCTGGATCGGCACGTGATGTGGCGAGTCAGCGTAGGAGCAACCGTTGGACCGGGACTGCCCGAGCCGCGGCGCGAACACCCTGTCCAATTGGTAGCCGACGAAGATCCCGTCGCGCACCAGATCCCAGCTCTGCGCTTGCACCCCTTCGTCGTCGAAGCCGATGGTGGCCAGCCCGTGCTCGACGGTTCGGTCCGCGGTCACGTTCATCACCGGGGATCCGTAGCGCATCGTGTTCAGCTTGTCCGGAGTGGCGAACGAGGTGCCCGCATACGCCGCCTCGTAACCGATCGCACGGTCGTATTCGGTGGCGTGGCCGATGGATTCGTGGATGGTCAGCCACAGATTCGTCGGGTCGATGACCAGATCGGTCGGCCCGGCCACGACGCCGGGGGCCTTGATCTTCTCGGCCAGCAGCGACGGCAGCTGCGCCAGCTCGGTCGACCAATCCCACACGTCGTCGCTCGCCACGACCTCCCACCCACGCGCCATCGGTGGTACGAGCGTGCGCATGGTCTCGAACGTGCCCTCCGCGGAGTCCACGGCGGTGGCCTCCAGCGTCGGCTGGAGCCGCACCCGCTGCTGGGTGATCGACGAGCCGAACGTGTCGGCGTAGAACGCCTGCTCCTTGACGGCGTGCAGGCCCGCCGACACGTGGTCGACGCCGTCGGCGGCCAGCAGGCGCCCCGAGTACTCGTCGAGCACCCCGATCTTGTCGGCGACCGGCACCTCGAACGGATCGATCAGATAGTCGGAGACCCAGGTCGCGTCGGCGTACACCGGCTCGGGCGCCAGCTCGATCCGTTCGGCGTTCAGCGACGCCAGCGTGGTGGCCACCCGGACGGCCCTGCGCGCGGTGTCGGCGGCGACCTGGGGATCGAGCTCGGCGTGCGACGCGAATCCCCACGTGCCGTCGACGATCACCCGCACCGCCAGTCCGATCTCGCGGCTCAGCACGGAGGTCTCCAGCTCGCCGTCACGCAACTGCACGATCTCGGTGGTGATGCGGTGGATCCGCACGTCGGCGTGGCTGGCGCCCGCGGCAACGGCCGCCGACATCGCGGCGTCAGCAAGCTCGCGGCGTGGGAGCGCGAGGAAGTCGGCATCGACACGGCGCGGCGCTGTCACGCCTCTACCGTAGTGGCACCCTCGTCGGCAGGTTTAATGGCTGGGTGACACGTCGCGGCAGGGCACGACAGGCCGCGCTGGGATATGCGCTGCTGGCGCCCAGCCTGTTCGGCGTTGTGACGTTCCTGTTGCTGCCGATGCTCGTCGTGGCGTGGCTGAGCCTGAGTCGCTGGGACCTGCTTGGGCCCATCGAGTATGTCGGACTGTCCAATTGGCGCTCGGTGCTGACGGATTCGTCGTTCGGCACCTCGCTGGTGGTGACGGTGCTCTTCATCGCGATGGTGGTGCCCGTGCAGACCGCGCTCGGCGTGTTCGCGGCGTCGCTGCTGGCCCGCGGACTGCCGGGCACCGGGGTATTCCGAACGCTCTACGTGCTGCCGTGGATCTGCTCCCCGCTGGCCATCGCCGTGCTGTGGCGCTGGATCCTGGCGCCCACCGACGGTGCGGTCGGTACCGTGCTCGGTCACCGCATCGAGTGGCTGACCGACCCGGTGCTGGCATTGCCGGTGGTATCGGCGGTGACCGTCTGGACCAACGTCGGCTACGTGACCCTGTTCTTCCTGGCGGGCATCCTGGCCATCCCGGCCGACGTGCAGAACGCGGCCCGCACCGACGGCGCGACGACGTGGCAGCGGTTCCGCTACATCACCCTTCCGATGCTGCGGCCGACGCTGTTCTTCGTGCTCGTCACGGGAATCGTCAGTGCAGCACAGGTTTTCGACACCGTCTACGCACTGACGGGCGGCGGCCCTCAAGAACGCACCGACGTGATCGCCCACCGCATCTACGCCGAGGCGTTCGGGGCGGCGGCGGTCGGGCGGGCCGCGGTGATGGCGCTCGTGCTGTTCGTGCTGCTGGTCGGCGTCACCATCGTCCAGCATCTCTACTTCCGGAAGACCACCACCTACGATCTCGTTTAGCCCGATCAGTTGACGCTCGCGTCCTTCGGAACGAGTAGTCGACTACGCGTGTGCTCGCACCACTTGGGCCGGACGATTCCAACATGGGCTGACTACCAAGTTCGCCGGTAGGTGTTTGGAGGAGCCATGAAGATTCGAACCTTGGTGGCAGGGTTGGCCGTCGCGCTGGTCATGGCTGGCGCCCCGATCAGTCCGGTGGGCGTGGCTTCAGCCGATGGTTGCGGCATCGGTGTCGGCAGTGGCGTCTGGTGTGCGCCACCCAACACGGCACCGGTCATCGACGTCAGACAGCAGGCTGCAGGCGAAGACGTGTGGGACGTCGACTGTCAATGGCCACACTGCGGCCCCCGTTGGTGGCCGGCCAAGAGCCTTCGCCCGGTGCGATAGTTCTTGGTCCCTCGCCTGTTCGCCGCCCTGTACATCGAGATCTTCGATTGGACCGACTACCGTCCAAGACTGTGACTCTGCGAGTGCCGCACCCCCAACCGCATTGGCTGATGTGTGACTGGATCTAAGGTGCGCGCGGACCGGACGGTTCCGAACGCGGCCATCTACCTCGGATTGGTGGTCGGGGCGGTGCTCACCCTCGTCCCGTTCGGTTTGGGTCTGCTCACCTCGTTCACCTCGGCACGCCAGTTCAACACCGGGTCGCCGTTGTCCCTGCCGTCGCCGCCCACGCTGGCCAACTACGCCGGGTTGGCCGACGCCGGATTCGGCCGGGCACTGGTGGTGACGGCGCTGATGACCGCGGTGATCCTGCTCGGGCAGCTGACGTTCTCCGTTCTGGCGGCGTATGCCTTTGCGCGCCTGGAGTTCCCGGGCCGCGACGCATTGTTCTGGGTGTACGTCGCGACGCTCATGGTGCCCGGCACCGTTACCGTGGTGCCGCTGTACCTGATGATGGCCGAGGCCGGTCTGCGCAATACGTTCTGGGCGTTGGTGCTGCCGTTCATGTTCGGCTCGCCCTACGCGATCTTCCTGCTCCGTGAGTACTTCCGCACCATCCCCACCGATCTGATCAGGGCGGCCCGGGTCGACGGCGCGAGCACGCTCGACGTCATCGTGCACGTCGTGTTGCCCGCCAGCCGCCCGATCCTCGTCACGCTTGGGCTCATCACCGTTGTCACGCAATGGAACAACTTCATGTGGCCGTTGGTGATCACCAGCGGCAGCCAGTGGCGGGTGGTGACCGTCGCCACCGCCGGCCTGCAGTCGCAGTACGACGGCCAGTGGACGCTGGTGATGGCGGCGACCACCATCGCGATCGTGCCGTTGATCGTGGCGTTCGTCGCGCTTGGGCGCCACATCGTGTCGTCGATCGTGGTGACGGGGCTCAAGTGACCAGCAAGAGCCACGCCGCACGTCCCGGCGTCGATCTGGGCAGCATGAGGCCACGGAGCCGCTCCGGCGGCGACATTCGACCGAAGTTCTCGACGATCTTCGCCACGACGCTGGCCCTGATCTTCGCGGTGCTGATGGTCGCCGCGGTCCTGCTCGGCCACACCGGCGCCTCGAGCAGCAGGACCGTGGTGACGGTTCGACTGTGGGACGAACAGGTGGCCGCGGCGTACCGGCAGTCGTTCGAGGAGTTCAGCCGCGAGCACCCCGACATCGAGGTCCGCGTCAACGTCGTCGCCTACAAGAACTACTTCGACACCCTGCGCACCGACGTCGCGGGTGGCAGCGCCGACGACGTGTTCTGGCTGTCCAACGCCTATTTCGCGGGCTACGCCGACAACGGCAGGCTCCTGGACGTCGGACAGACCTTGGGGCCGGCATCGGCCCGCGCGTGGGACCCATCGGTGGTCACCCAGTTCACCAGGGGCGGCGTGCTGTGGGGCGTGCCGCAGCTCACCGACGCAGGCATCGCGGTGTACTTCAACGCCGACCTTCTCGAGCAGGCAGGCGTCGGCCTGGAGGAACTGCTGCGGTTGCGCTGGTCACCGGGCGGGGTTTCCGGTGGCGATACGCTGCGAGGGCTGCTCGCCCGCCTCACGGTCGACGCCGACGGGAACCGGGCGGGCACACCGGGATTCGACCCCGACCGGATCCGGCAGTGGGGCTACAACGCCGCCAACGACCTGCAGGGCATCTACCTCAACTATGTCGGCTCGACAGGCGGGGTCTTCCAGGACGGTGACCGCTTCGCCTTCGACAACGCGGCGGCCGAACAGGCCTTCCAATACCTGGTCGAACTCATCAACGTCGATCACGTCGCTCCCCCGGCGTCCGACACCAACGACAACGGCGACTTCTCCCGAAACCAGTTCCTAGCCGGCCGGATGGCACTGTTCCAGTCGGGTACCTACAACCTTGCGGCGATCGCCGATCAGGCCCGGTTCCGCTGGGGTGTGGTGCTGCTGCCCGCCGGCCCGACGGGCCGGGTGAGCGTCACCAACGGCATTGCCGCCGCAGGTAATTCGGCGACCTTGCACCCCGACGCGGTGCGTGAGGTGTTGGCCTGGATGGGCAGCCCGCGGGGCAATCGGTACGTCGGCGCGAACGGCGCCGCCATCCCCGCGGTGATCGCGGCGCAACCCACTTACTTCTCCTATTGGGCGGCCCGCGGCGTCGACGTGACGCCGTTCTTCAGGGTGCTCGACGGCCCCCGCATCCCGGCGCCCGGCGGCCCCGGCTTCGCAGCGGGATCCCAAGCGTTCAAGCCGTACTTCGACGAGATGTTCCTCGGCCGCCGCAGCGTGGCCGACAGCCTGGCCGCGGCGCAATCCGCCGCCAACGCGGCCGCCGAACGCTAGCTGGTCGCCAGCGGGGTGAACACCTCGACGTAGACCGAAAGGCCGCACATCGCCAGCACGATCGCAAACGCCACGGCGTCAGGCCATTTCGGCCGGGACGGCTGCGCCGAGATCTGACCGGCACCGCCCCTCGCGGTGATCGCATCACCCATCTCGTCGGCGCGGCGCAACGCCACGGTGATCGCGGCTGCGAGCAGATCGACGAGCTCGGTGGACCACCTGTGGCCGCGAACGGGCCGGGTGACGTCGTCGCGTGGGCGCAGCCTGCGAGCGGCGAACAGGATGCGAAACTCGTCGATAAGCATCGGGAACGCGCGCAGCGCCAGCGCCAACGCGACCGCCCAATCGTCGACGGGAATCCGCAAGCGCCGCAACGGGCGCCCCAATTTCGCAACGGCTGGCGCGATCTCGGCCACGTTGGTGGTCCACGACACCAACGCGCCGAGCCCGAGCAGGACGATCGACAGGACCGTGATCCGCAGGAAGTTCAGCGCACCGCCGAAACCGACGGTGACCGACCCGATGGTGAACTCGGGGCTGCCGCCCGCGAAGGTGGCGGTCAGGCAGCCAAGGAACACCAGACCCCACATCCAGCGCGGCACGGACGGCAGCGCGCCGCGTGACACGTTGGCCAACCGCGCGGTGACCAGCACCAGTACCGCCACCAACCCGATGGGAATCCAGCCCGGGTAGTACGTCAGCAGGACACCGATCCCGGCGACGACGATCAGCTTGGTCCCTGCCCACAGCCGGTGGACGACAGTGTTTCCCGGCACCGGCCGCAGCAGCACCACGGGCCGGCGTTGACGTCCGGCGGGCGCCGTCATGAGAGCCCTCCAGTGGTGGTGGTCGGGGCCGCGGCGATCGCACCGCCGCGCAGGTGCAGGGTGCGGGGGCAGAGCTCCTCGAGGCCGTGGAAGTCGTGCGAGATGACGACGACGGTCAGGCCCGAGTCGCGGCGCAGGTCGACGAGCACCTGCAGCAGGCCGCGTTGGCTGGCGGCGTCGAGCCCGGCAAGCGGCTCGTCGAGGATGATCGCGCGTGGCCTGCGGGCCAGCAGACCGGCGAGCACCACGCGCCTCATCTGGCCGCCGCTGAGCTGGTCGATGCGGCGCAAGCCCAGCGCCGGATCCAGTCCGACCATGCCAAGCGCGCGAACGATCTGGGAGTGGTCGTGGTAGTCGAGCCCCGCTGCCGAGGCGATCTCGAGGTCCACCCGGCCGCGCATCAGCTGCAGCCGTGCGGCCTGGAACGAAATCGCAACGGCTCCAACCTGATCCGCTACCGGCTTGCCGTCGAGCAGGGCGGTGCCGGTGGTGGGTTCCAGAAGCCCGGCCATGATCCACGCCAGCGTCGACTTGCCCGACCCGTTGAGCCCGTGGATCAGCAGGCCGTCGCCCTCGTTGACGACCAGGTCGATGTCGCTCAGCGCGGTCGACGCCCACGGCGTTCCGCTGCCGTACTCGTGGCCAACACCGTGTAGTTCGAGAAGTGGTGCGCCGGCGTGGGTTACGGCCCCGTTGGCCTTGGGTGCGGGGGCGGTCGCCACCATCTCCACGTTGTCGGCGGTGCCACCGTTGCCGGTCAGGTTCACCGTCCGGTCGGCGGTGTCGGCTTCGTCGTTGTAGTGGGTGATGTGCACCAGCGACATCCGGTGCCGTTGCGTCAAACCCGAAAGGACCGAGATGAGGTCGTCGCGCCCCTGCTGGTCGACCATGCTGGTGATCTCGTCGGCGATCATCAGGGAGGGTTCTCGCGCAAGGGCGGCCGCGACGGCCAGCCGCTGCAGCTCACCGCCCGACAATCCGCCGGTGTCGCGTTCGGCCAACCCATCGAGGCCAACCTCGGCGAGCAGTCGCGGCACGTCGGTCTGCGCGCCGGGCGGCAGCCCCCACACGACGTCGTCGGCCACGCGCGTGCCGAGGACCTGACTCTCGGGGTGCTGCATCACCACTGCCGTGCCGCCTGGCCTGCCGAGGCCGACGACGCCAGGACGTTCGATGGTGCCCGACGTCGGCGTGCGGCCGGCGAGCAGCAGCATCAGCGTCGTCTTGCCGGAGCCGTTGGCGCCCGTGACCGCCAGGTGCTCGCCTTCCGCCACGTCCAGCGATACCGGGCCAAGCGAGTCGTGGGTGGCTCCTGGATAGCGGAACGTCACGTCGCGCAGCCGGGCGGGCACGGGCGCGGCGGGTCCGGTTCCGTCGATGACGTCCAGCTTGTGCACGTCGGGGACGCCGAGCAGACGGGACAGCACCCGCGACAGCGCCCACCAGCCGATCATCGTGACCATGGTGATGCTGAGGATCGACGAGCCGATGATCAGCACCGGCCAGTAGTCGAGGATCGTCGCGAAGTCGCTCTTGAGCCGAACGGCCACGGTTTCGAGGCCGGGGATGCGGTTGAGCACCGCGGCGAGGCCGTTGACGTTGGCCGTCATCGAATCGAAGACCAGGTTGCGCAGGCGCGAAAGAACCAGCAGTGCGCCCGTGCCGAGCAGGCCGAACACGAATCCGGCGACCACACCGGCGGCGAATGCCGTGGGGGCGCCCCTACCGCGGCGCTTCACGATTCCGGTCAGCCCGCCGACGTAGGCGCAGTTGACGACCGTCATGAAACCGCCCATCCCGGCGATGAGGAAGGCGATGACGCCACCTGCGACGGTCGCGGCGATCAGTACCCGTAGCCGGTATCTGTACGCGAGCAGGCCCATGGGGACGGTGCCGAGCACGGACAGCCCCGCGGCGAACGGAACGACGACGGCGATGATCGCGGTGGCCGCGGACAGGGCGGCCATGACAGCGGCATGGGCGAGTTCAGCCGGCTTCAAAGAACCGGCATGGCGAGGTTCCCCCTCGCCGTTCACACCCATTTCACGATTCTGCCAGTCGTTTCCGAAGAACCCTCTCAGCAGCCTGTGAGCATGGACACTGTCCGCATTCTTGGTCTACATAGGATTTCTATGTAAATTGGGCGGCATGACTGGCAACACCACGCGGCCCCCGGCCACCGACGCGGCGCTGGCGGCGGACCTGCTGTCGGTGGTCGCCAGGATCAACCGCCTGGCCACCCAGCGCGTCAGGATGCAACTGCCGTTCGCGCAAGCTCGCCTGCTGTCGATGATCGAGGACCAGGATGCCGCACGGATCTCCGATCTGGCCGCACTCGATCATTGCTCACAGCCGACCATGACCGCACAGGTCCGCCGGCTCGAGCTCGCGGGCCTGGTCTCGCGGACCACCGATCCGACCGACGCGCGGGCCGTGCTGATCAGCATCACCCCCGAGGGCGTCGCCGTGCTCGCCGACGTCCGCGCCGACCGCGGTGCCGTGATCGACCCGTATCTGGAGCGCCTCCCCGAGGCCGATCGTCAGACCCTCGCCGACGCGGTACGCGTCATGCGCAACCTTCTCGACGACGCACAACAGCACCGCTGATCCCCACCACCAACCTCAAGGGGAACCCGCCCCATGTGGCGACCGCGGTCACCATCGGCAGCGACAGCTGACCCCGCTACCCGATGGCGGTGCCGATCAAGGTGCCGACGAGGTAGGTGGCGCCGATCGCGATCGCGCCGAATGCCAACTGCCGCAACGCACCAAGCCACCTCGACTTGCGGGTGAAGCGCGCCGCCGTGGCACCCGCGACGAGTAGGCCAAGACCGCCGAACGCCAAGCCCAGCCACAACGACTCGTAGCCGAGCAGGTACGGGATGAGCGGGATGACGGCACCGATCGCGAACATCGCGAAGGACGAACCAGCGGCCACCCACGGTGACGGCTTCTCGCTGGGGTCGACGCCAAGCTCCTGAACGAGATGGAAGTTCAGCGCGCGGTTCTCGTCTTGGTGGATCTCGACGGAGGCCTTGGTGGCGGTGTCCTCGGTCAGCCCCATGGCCATCAGCATCCCGACCAGCTCGGCCCGCTCCTCCTTGGGATACCGCCGGAACGAGCGACGCTCGACGCGGACCTCCGACTCGAGTTGTTCGTTGGCCGTGGTGACGGACGTGTACTCCCCCAAGGCCATCGAGAACGCGCCTGCCAAAAGTCCGGCGACACCGCTGAGCACGACGGCGCTCGCACTCGCGCTGGCGGCCACCCCGGCGATGAGGGCGGTGTTGCTCACCAATCCATCCATCGCGCCGAAGGTCGCCGCGCGCAGCCAGCCACCTGTCACGTCGGCGTGCTGGTGGTCGATCTGGTGGGGCAGCCCGGTCGTCGACCCCTGCTCCGAACTGTCCGGCTCGCTCATGCACACGATTGAACCCCTGCCCGATTTCGTGCTGCGACTCAGGATGCCCTGGGTTTGCCACATCACAGTTTGAGCGGGCCCGCTGCGGGCTAACGTCAATTCATGACCACCACCGCGGAGCATCTGCGCAAGACGCTGGACGGCCGTTGGCACGACGCCAAGGAGCGGTCGCGACAGCAGCTGTCGAACGAAGTCTTCCGGCCCCACTACACCCCCAACACGGTGATCGCGCGGACGAAAGCCCTGGAGCAGCTGAAGATCATCGCCGCGGCCGGCGCTGCCGAGGACGGCTTCCGCAAGGAGCACGGCGGTACCGGTGACGTCGGCGCCGCCGTCACCACCATCGAGATGCTCGCGATGTCCGACCTGTCACTGATGGTCAAGGCCGGCGTGCAGTGGGGCCTGTTCGGCGGCGCCATCGAAAACCTGGGCACCGAACGGCACCACGAGGCCTACGTGCAACGAATCATCGACCTCGACCTGCTCGGCTGCTTCGCGATGACCGAGACGGGGCACGGCAGCGACGTGCAATCGCTCGAGACCACCGCCACCTACGACCCGGACGGCGACGAGTTCGTCATCGACTCCCCGACAAGGACGTCGCGCAAGGACTACATCGGCGGGGCGGCCGAGACCGCCACCGTCGCAGCGGTGTTCGCGCAACTGATCACGGCAGGGCCCGGCCAGGAGTCACAGAGCCACGGCGTGCACTGCTTCGTGGTGCCCATCCGGGACGGCGACGGCAACGACCTGCCCGGGGTGACCACGTCGGACTGCCACTACAAGGGCGGCCTCCCAGGTGTCGACAACGGACGCATCATGTTCGACCACGTCCGGATTCCGCGCGACAACCTGCTGAACAAGTACGGCGACGTATCGGGCGACGGCACCTACAGTTCGCCCATCGAGAACCCGAACCGCCGGTTCTTCACCATGCTCGGCACCCTGATCCGCGGCCGGGTCACCGTCGGCGGCAGCGCGGCAGCGGCAGCGCGGGTGGCGCTCGACATCGCAACCCGGTATGCGTTGCAGCGCAGGCAGTTCTCCGCACCCGACAGCGACGACGAAGTCGTGATCATGGACTACCTGGTCCATCAACGGCGGCTGTTCCCGCTGATCGCCCAGTCCTATGCGCTGCAGTTCGCGCAGAACGAACTGGTGGCCAAGCTGCACGAGATCCAGACCACCGAGATCCCCGATCCCGAGGAGCAGCGCGAACTCGAGTCGCGCGCTGCCGGATTGAAGGCGGCCAACACCTGGCACGCCACCAAGGCGATCCAAGAAGCGCGGGAGGCCTGTGGTGGAGCCGGCTATCTGGCCGAGAACCGGCTGATCGCACTGAAGGCCGATACCGACGTGTTCACCACCTTCGAGGGTGACAACCATGTGCTGACCCAGTTGGTGGCCAAGGAGCTACTCACCGGCTACGCCGACGACATCAAGGGCATGAGCCCCGTCGAGTGGGTGCGGTTCGGGGCCAACTTCGCCAGCGATCAGGTGCTGAAACGCACTGCGGCACAGACGATCATGCAGACCATCATCGACAGCCGGCAGGACAACGAGGAGGAGGGCAGCCTCTTCAACCGCGGCACCCAGGTCAAGATGTTCGAGGACCGCGAGGAGTACCTGCTGTCGTCGGTCGCGCGTCGGCTGCAGGGCAAGAGCAAGGAGATGTCGGCCTTCGACGCGTTCAACGCCGTGCAGGACCACGTCCTGCACACCGCGAAAGCGCACATCGACCGCATAATCCTCGAGGCGTTCGTCGCCGGGATCGAGTCATGCGAGGACGACGACGCGCGCAAACTGCTCGGCACGGTGTGCGATCTCTACGCGCTATCGGTGATCGAGGCCGACAAGGCGTGGTTCATCGAGCATCGGTACCTGTCCACCGAGCGCGCGAAGGCCGTCACCCGTGGCATCAACGACCGCTGCCGCGTGCTGCGGCCGTATGCCGAGGTGCTGGTCGACGGGTTCGGGATTCCCGAGCAGCTGCGCTACGCCGAAATGCTGCATCCCGAACGCATTCCGGACGCCGACGATTGACGCTAGTAGACTGATCGGTGCACTGCACGATTCGGTCTAGCACGGAGGCGTCCACATGCCGGCACGCGATCGGCTCATCGCCGGCGCCATCGATCTCATGCGCCGAAACGGCGTCGCCGGCACCGGCCTGAATCAGCTACTCGAGCTCAGCAAGACCGCCCGCCGCTCGCTCTACCTGAACTTTCCCGGAGGGAAGGCGGAATTGATCGCGAACGCCACCGCGGCGTCGGGTCAGGCGATGACCGACACCATCGAACAGCTGGCCGCGGACGCCGAGCCGGTCGCCGCGGTGCAGGCGTTCATCGCCACGTGGCGAGACACCTTGACCAAGAGCGACTTCACCTCCGGATGCCCGATCGTGGCGGCGGCCATGGGGCGCTCGGAGGCCGCAGAAGCCGCCGACATCGCCGGCGAGGTGTTCACCGCATGGGAGCACCGGCTCGCAGGCCATCTCGAATCCAGGGACGTCTCAGCCGAGGAGGCCGCCCGGTTGGCGACCGTGACCATTGCGGCCATCGAAGGCGCCGTGGTGATGTCGCTGGCGACCAAATCCGATGCGCCGATGCAGCGCGCGGAGGACGCGTTGGTCGACTTGTACCGGCAGAAGGTCGGCCCGTCCGCCTGAGCTACTGATTCGGGATCGGGTCGAGCGCCTTGAGCTTGCCGTCGACGATCCGGAACCGGACGGTACCGATGCCCGTCGGGCAGCACGCCTGGTCTTGGCCCTGCCGCCACTGGTACTGCACGACGGCCGTGTCGTTGCCCTCCGACGTCACGTTGACGTACGGCTTCGGGTCCGGCGTAGGTGTGCCGATCGGAGAGTTGTGGTCGAAGAACAGCACCTGTTGCGGGCTGTCGGACGCGTCACCGACCTTGACGACCACCCAGTGCAACTGGCAGTCGGGAGTGTGGCCGCGGGAGGTTTCGCGCCACTGCCCACCGGCGGGCAGCTGGTTGATCTCGTAGGCAACGGAATCGGCGGACGGGCCTTCTGCCTGCGTGCAGCTCGCCGAACTGGTCGGCGGCGCCGACGGCGGGCTCCAGCCGCAACCCGCCGCGATCAGGCCGATCGTGGTCAAGGTGGCCATGCTGGCGCGGAGTCGCATCATGTGAGCCTACGGGTGGCTCCCCCGCCTGGACTCGAACCAGGAACCGTCCGATTAACAGTCGGAAGCTCTGCCAATTGAGCTACAGGGGAATGCCCGTCCGGTCGCGGAACCAGCCCGCCGACCGAGGAACGACTTTAGCGTACGGATCGCCGAACTTTCGCATCGGGCACCGCCCACCTGGTCCAGACGCACACAGCGAAGTGAGGCAGGATGGAGACGGTGCACCAACATCTGGGAGGGGTCCTGTGATCCGAGCCGCAGTCGTGCTGGCCGTCGGCTACGTCTTGGGGGCGAAGGCGGGCAGACGTCGCTATGAGCAGATCTCCGGTACCTATCACGCCATCACCGGCAGCCCAAGAACCAAGGCCGTGATCGACGCAGGGCGCCGCAAACTGGCCAGCCGGGTATCACCCGATCCGGCGCTGGTGAATCTGACTGCCATCGACGCCGAGACGTCGGTGCTGCATCCCGAGAGCCCGCAGGCCCGGTCCGAGAGGCGCTAGCCGACCGGCGAGTTCCAGGTCTGGCCTGGCAGCAGGTTGCCGGTGGTGAGGCCGACGCCGCCGGCGTTGGTGCTTGGCCCGTAGACGCCCATGTCCGGGGTGCCCACGTTCATGCCATTGCCGTTCGAGTAGGACAGGCAGACGCCGTCCTCCCGGTTGCCGTACCACGCCAGGCACGCCGGACCGGCAACCGACTCGGTCGCGCTGCCGACGGTCAGTGAGATGGCGATCGGAGCGGCGACGGCGGCAACGGCCAGTGCGCCCGCTGCGGCGAAGCGACGTGCTCGGATGGTCATGAAGGGCCTCCCAAAAGAGTGGACAGCGGTTTCACCATAGCGCGTGAGGTCGCGTCACGCAGTAAGGTCGTCGCCGCTGGCCTGCTCAAGCAGGCTGCGGCGATAGTTCTCCATCGCGACCAGATCGCCGAACAACGCGAGGTACTCGTCGCCCTGCTCGACCGGCGACATCCGGTGCAACTTCGACTTCATCTCGGCGATCTGCCTTCCGACCAAGACCTCCTGGAGCCTGGCCAGCACGCCGCCGATGTAGCGCGGCAGGCGCTCGTCGTCTTCGACGCGGATGGCCTCGACCCCGAGTTCGTTGACCAAGTTTGCCGCCTCGGGTGACGACATCTGCTCGCGCACGGCTTCGATCCACTGGGCTCCCGACAACCCGGCCGCCGTGCCACCGGCCGCCGCGATCGCCCTGCGCAGCGCCGAGTACGCCGGGTGGGTGAAGCCCTCCACCGCTAACGAGTCGAACACCGGCCCGGCGATCACCGGGTACTGCAACGCCGACTTGAGAGCCTCACGCTGCGGCCACAGCGTCGGATCGCGGGGGTTGGGCCGCTGCATCGTCACCTCGGGTGCCTTCGCGCGCCCCCGTGCCGCCTGATCCGTCTGCGCCGAACGTCGTCCGTCACCGCGGCCTGCGGGACGCCCCGCTTCCTCGCGAACCCGCCCGATGACCTGTGCGACGTCCTCCCAGCCGACCCAGCCCGCGAGCTGACGCGCGTACTCGTCGCGCAATGAGGAGTCCTTGATCTTCGACACCATCGGCACGCAGCGGCGCAACGAGCTCACGCGGCCCTCGGCGCTGTCCAGGTCGTGCTCCTCGAGCGCCGTGCGAATTGCGAACTCGAACAACGGAGTTCGGCGCGCAACCAGGTCGCGAAGCGCGCCGTCACCCGACTTGAGCCGCAGGTCGCACGGGTCCATGCCGTCGTCGGCGACGGCGACGAACGACTGGCCGGCGAGGCTCTGCTCCCCCTCCAGCGCCTTCACCGCGGCCGCCCGCCCTGCCGCATCACCGTCGAACACGTAGATCAGCTCGCCGCGAAAGAAGCTGTCGTCCATCATGAGTCGGCGAAGCATCGCGAGGTGCTCGTCGCCGAACGCGGTGCCGCAGGACGCCACCGCCGTCGTCACCCCTGCCAGGTGCATCGCCATCACGTCGGTATAGCCCTCGACGACCACGGCCTGGTGTCCCTTGGCGATGTCGCGCTTGGCCAGGTCGAGCCCGAACAGCACGTTCGACTTCTTGTACAACACCGTCTCCGGTGTGTTGACGTACTTGGCCTCCATCGGGTCGTCGTCGAAGAGGCGGCGCGCACCGAAGCCGATCACCTCGCCAGACGACACCCGGATGGGCCACAGCAGGCGCCGGTGAAACCGGTCCATCGGGCCGCGGCGCCCCTCGCGCGAAAGACCCGCCGCCTCCAGCTCCTTGAACTCGAACCCCTTGCTCACCAAGTGTTTGGTGAGCTTGTCCCAGCCAGAAGGGGCGAATCCGCAACCGAACTTCGCCGCCGCCTCGGCGTCGAAGTTGCGCTCCTGCAGGTATTGCCGGGCCGCCGCGGCCTCCGGCGACTTCAGCGCCTCGGCGTAGAACTCCTGGGCGGCGGCGTTGGCGGCGATCAACCGGCTGCGGCTGCCGCGGTCGCGCTGCACGTTCGCAGTCGAGGAACCGGTGTAGGTGACGGTGTAGCCGAGCCGGTCCGCGAGCATCTCCACCGCCTCCACGAAGGAGACGTGTTCGATCTTCTGCAGGAACGCGTAGACGTCGCCACCCTCACCGCAGCCGAAGCAGTGGAAGTGTCCGTGGTTGGGGCGGACGTGGAAGGACGGCGACTTCTCGTCGTGGAACGGGCACAGACCCTTCATCGAGTCGGCGCCTGCACGGCGCAACTGGACGTAGTCGCCTACGACGTCCTCGATGCGGACGCGTTCACGGATGGCCGCGATGTCGCGATCGGGGATGCGGCCACGACCACGAGTCGCCTCGCTCCCGCCAGCCGATCCCGCCATCGGAACAGTCTATGCGCGCCGAGCACCGCGGCTACACGGGTTCGAGTCGCTCCAGCCTGCCCTCGGTGTAGGACGCGATCTGGTCGAGGATCACCCGCAGCCGGGCGCCGTCGTCAGCGGCGTCGTTGAACTCGGGCACGAAGATCGGGTCGAGCGTGGCGGGCGCCCGGGCCAGCAGGAACTCGGCGACCTCGTGGATCCGCATCCGTTGCTGCGCCTGCAATTCGAGGTGCGGCGGGTCGGACATGATGAACTGCAACGCCAGGATCTTCAGCACAGCGACCTCGGCGCGCACCAGCGCCGGCACCGACAGGTCGGCCTGATACCGGACCAGCCGCCCGGCGCCCGAGGCCTCCCTGGTCGCCGCGATGGCCGCCGACGCGAACCGGCCGACCAGCTCGCTGGTCAGCTTCTTCAGCGCGACCGACGCCGTCAGCGTGCCGTCGTACTTGCCGACGGCGGCGACCACGGGCAGCGCCGAGAGCCGCTCGGCCGCCGCGACGAGGGTGTCGGCGGTGAGCCCGGCACCCATGCCACTGTCCTGGCCGAGGCGCCCAAGCGCGGCGGCCGCGTCGTCGTCGGCCAGCACGCGCAGATCGATGCGGCCCGACACCACCCCGTCCTCGACGTCGTGCACGGAGTAGGCGACGTCGTCGGCCCAGTCCATGATCTGGGCCTCGAGACAGGGCTTGGCCTCAGGCGCGCCGGAGCGCGCCCACGATGCCGCTGGGGCGTCGTCGGCGTAGAAGCCGAACTTGCCGGATTCCGGTGACCGGTACCACGGATACTTGGTGACGGCGTCCAGCGCCGCCCTCGTCAGGTTGAGCCCGGCGCTGCGACCTTGCGCGTCAAGCACTTTGGGTTCGAGCCGGGTGAGGATACGGAAGTTCTGCGCGTTGCCCTCGAACCCGCCGAAGTCGATGGCCACCTCGTTGAGCGCCCGCTCGCCGTTGTGGCCGTAGGGCGGATGGCCGATGTCGTGGGCCAGCCCGGCGAGATCGACGAGATCGGAATCGCAGCCCAAACCGACCGCCATCCCCCGCCCGATCTGCGCCACCTCCAGCGAGTGCGGCAAGCGGGTGCGGGGCGTTTCGCTCTGTCGCGGACCGACCACCTGCGTCTTGTCGGCCAGTCGGCGCAGCGCGGCGCTATGCAGCACCCTGGCGCGGTCGCGGGCGAAGTCGGTGCGGTGTTCGGTGTCCGTGCCCGCCAGCGCGGCGCCCTTGGGCGCCTCGGCCACCAAGCGCTCGCGGTCGAAGTCGTCGTATGGGTCGTTGCTCGTAGTCACCGGGGCACAGTCTGCCAGGACTGTTCGCCGGTCCCGACTGTCCGGGGCTGGATGCCCACTAGATTGACGGTCATGCGCAGCAGACTTGGGGTGGCACGCTTCCTCAGCCTGGTTCTGGCGGTCCTGACCGCGGGCCTGGTGCTGGTGCCGACGGCCCACGCCGATCCGCCGTTCCGGCTCGCCGACTACGTCACCGACAACGCGAACGCGCTGAGCGGTAGCGGCCTTTCCAACGTGCAGAGCGCCGTGCAAGACCTCTACAACTCCCGTCAGATCAGGCTGTGGGTCGTCTACGTCGACTCGTTCTCCGGCCAGTCCGCCGAGACGTGGGCCCGAAACACACGGCGGATCAGCGACTTACAGGACGAGGACGCCATCCTTGCCATCGCGACCGGCGACCGGGCCTACGCGCTACTGGTGCCCACCTCGGCTACGGGCGGCGTGGACGTGGACACCATGCGCCGCAACGACGTCGAGCCCGCCCTGCGCCGCGGCGACTGGGCAGGCGCGGCGATTGCCGCGGCCAAGGGCCTCGACCGGCCCGCCTCGACGTCCTCGGGTGAGATCAACTGGGTGGGCATGCTGGCCATGCTCGCCGTCATCGTCGTCGCGGTGCTGGCGCTTCTGCTGTGGCGGCGGCGCCGCAAGCGCAGGCGTAGGGAGGCCGAGCTGGCCGCTGCGAAGCGGGTGGACCCCGCCGACCCCAACGCCCTGGCAGCGGTCTCCCTCGAGGCGCTCGACGACCTTTCGCGCACGATCGTCGTCGACGTGGACAACGCGGTACGCACCAGCGAGAACGAATTGGCGCTTGCGGTAGAGGAATTCGGCGAAAAGGACACCGCACCATTCACCGCGGCGGTGAACGACGCCAAGAAGACCCTCGCCCAGGCGTTCAACGTTCGCCAGATCCTGGACGACGCCGTGCCCGAGACCCCGCAGCAGCGGCGGGACCTGCTGACCCGAGTGATCGTCGCGGCCGCGAGGTCCGACCAGGCGCTGGAGACCCAGCGGGCCGCGTTCGCGCAACTGCGCGATCTCCTCATCAACGCCCCGACCCGGCTCGACGCGTTGACGCAACAGATGGTGGATCTGACGGCGCGGCTCGAGCCGGCGCAGCAGACCATGACCGGTCTGCACGCGCAGTTTGCCGACACGGCGCTGACCGCGGTGTCCGGGAACGTCGAAACCGCCAAGCAGCGGCTGTCGTTCGCGGATCAGAACATCACCAACGGGCGCACGCTGGTCTCGCGGCCGTCGGACCGGCAGGGCGGGCTGGTCGACGCCATCCGCGCCGCGGAGTCCGCGCTGGGCCAGGCCCGTACCTTGCTGGACGCCGTCGACAGCGCCTCCACCGACATCAACCGCGCCGTCGCCGGCCTTCCCGCGGCGATCGCCGACATCCAGGCAGGCATCAACCAGGCCGCCGGGCAGCTCGCGCAGGGCAACGTCCCGCATGCGACGGAACTCGGTGCGGCAAGGGACGCCGCGGTGAAGGCCGTGTCGATCGCCCAGAGCACCGGCAACGCCGATCCGCTCGGCGCCTTCACCCAGCTGGCTCAGGCCGATGCCGAACTCGACCGGCTGTTGGCCACCGTCAGCGAGGAGCGGGAGGCCACCGAGCGGCTGACCCGGGCGTTCGACCAGGCACTGTTCACCGGCCAGTCGCGGGTGCGGTCGGTGTCGGACTACATCGACACCCGCCGCGGCA
>Ga0105237_10002626_pt1 | contig 22110 bp, 16 predicted proteins | sample KBSC24metaG_FD_81520 | JGI IMG/M metagenome (GOLD analysis project Ga0105237, IMG submission 81520) | Corn rhizosphere microbial communities from Kellogg Biological Station, Michigan, USA - KBS C2-4 metaG | ecosystem: Host-associated > Plants > Roots > Rhizosphere > Soil | place: Michigan, USA...
TGAGTAGTTGTTCTTTATTGTACTATATTTAAGCATAAAAAAAATCAAATGATGAAATATCGAATATCCATCCTGGCGCTGCTTGTAGTAGCAGTGCTTGGACAAAGTTGCGTAAGCACAAAGAAATATAAAGAGCTGGATGCCAACTATACCCAGCTTCAAAACAGCACCCGCGATCTGAGTGTTAAGTACCAAACCAGCGAGCAGGCCCTGGCTGTAGCCAACGGTCGCGTAAGTAGCCTGGAAGATCAGCTCAAGTCCGAACGGTCAAACGTAAAAGCCTTGCAAGACGCCTTGAACAAATGTTTGAACTCCAGTAACCAGGGCAGCATCAATATTTCTAAACTGGTTGATGAGATCAACAGCTCAAACCGTTACATACAACAATTAGTAAACGCCAAAAGCAAAAGCGATTCGCTCAATATGGTGTTAACCAATAACCTTACCCGTTCATTAACTCCGCAGGAAACACAGGATGTTGATGTGAAGGTGTTGAAAGGTGTGGTTTACATTTCGCTTTCTGATAACATGCTGTACAAATCTGGCAGCTATGAAATATCTGATAAAGCAGGTGCAACCCTGAGCAAAATTGCCAAGATCATTATGGATTACAGCAATTACGATGTGCTGATAGAAGGTAATACCGATAATGTGCCTATCTCTCAGAAAAACATCCGCAACAACTGGGATCTGAGCGCATTGCGTGCATCGTCAGTAGTGCAGGCCCTGCAAAACAATTACCAGGTTGATCCTAAACGCTTAACAGCCGGCGGTCGTGGTGAATACAACCCAATTGCTGACAACAATACCCCAACCGGTAAAGCACAAAACAGGCGTACACAAATCATTATCACGCCAAAACTCGATCAGTTTATGGACCTGATAGGCAAAGCGCCAGCGCCACAGCCATTAGCACCACAGAAATAATAATAAGCTAATTTGATATAATAAACAAAAAGAGCTGCTCCATGGGCAGCTCTTTTTGTTTATTAGCTTAACATCAATATGTGAAAAACATGGGATTAGTGTATTTTAAATCAACAATAATTTTAGGGTTCATTCGCGGTTGAGGGTATTCCCAATAAGATAGAGTAGTTAAGGAGTTTTATTTAGTAATGTACAAGAAAATTGCGTAAAAATACGCTTGTAACACTATCTAAATTGCATTACATTCATTTAACCCAATTTATAAACCTAAATTAAACCTTATGGCATCAAGACATCAAGTTAGTTGTGTTAATAAAAAGGAAATCATTTTAACCCTCACGAAAGAATATCACACATTGGCGGAATAAATAATGATAATACTCGTTGGAAGTTAAACGAGGATGAGGCTATTAAATCTATTGAGGACAATAAATACGAATTTTACGTTAGTGTCAATGGATGGTCAGTAGATGTAATTATTGCTACACACTATGGGAGAAAGTATCTCAAAACGGAGTCAGACGGATATAGTCCTGACAATTTATTAAGTCTGCCGGAGTGCCATTAGTCTAAGTGTCTGGCATAAGAATCCGGATTTAATTTAAAACGCATGTGAAAATTGTTGATCAAGAGACTTATCCGGGTTAAAATGTTTGTAATAACAACTGAGCTTTTAAACTAAATTATGGCAGGTATTAGGATGAAATTAAAATTGTAATATAGTATTGTCACCAGTTATATCTAAGAATTTGATTATCATTACATATAATTGTAAATAAGCCTAAATCATATGAGTAATAAATTACCTAAATCTGGAAAAGGACCTCTTTTTAATAACCCTTTACAGCACAAAAAAACGTTTGCTCAACAATTGCAAACTCAATCCTTAGGGCCTCCGGTCACATCCTTACTAGATCACATGAAGGATGGTAGAGAATTTGAAAGTTTAATAAAGCTTAATAATCTCAGTATAGACCTTCAAAGTGAGATGGTAAAATCATTTAAGGAAATAGAAGCAATTAGAGGTAATCCAGTGATTGGATATCTTGCAAATGTTGTTAATTCAAATATAAGGGCAAATAAATCAATTGATTATAGTGATGACTTGCCATTTTCAGAGTTGATTAACACGATTCCAATAGAAAAGCGTGAAATTGATATTGTTTTGGTAACACCGGGTGGAACAGGAAATCAGGTGGCAAAATTTGTAGATAAACTGAGGCCCCGTTTTGATAAAGTTACATTTATTATTCCTAACATTGCGATGAGTGCGGGTACGATATTTGCCATGTCTGGTGATGAAATTATAATGAATAACGGTTCTTATATCGGTCCTATTGACCCCCAGGTTCCCAACAAAGAGGGTATGTTCATCCCAGCTCAATCTATCCTGACGCTTGTGGAGGATATAAAGAAAAGGGGAGAAGAGGCAATGAGTAAGGGACAAAGACCAGCGTGGACCGATCTGCAAATATTAAATCAACTCGATGCAAAGGATATAGGAAATGCAATAAATGCGAGTAATTATTCAATTGAGTTAGTTGAAACATATTTAAGTAATTACAAATTTAAAAGCTGGACCAAACACTCTTCCACTGGATTGGACGTTACAAATGAGGAACGTAAAGAAAGAGCAAAATATACTGCCGATTTACTATGTAGTCACTCTGTTTGGAAAAGTCATAGTAGAGGAATAACTAGGGAATCAGCGTGGAACGTTTGTAAATTACAAATTACACATGCTGAAACAATTGGGTTAGATAAAGCAATTCGGAGATTATGGGCACTTTTTTATTGGGTATTTGAAAATACTCCAGCATACAAAGTTTTTATTTCTGAATATTACTGCTTAATTAGAAACGATAGAACATTAATAAACGAACCTAAATAACAATAAAATGGAAAAGAACGAAATTCTAAAGGAAATGGGTTTTTCAGACTCTTACTTAAAAGAACTAAATGAATTTGATAAGGCTACGCCGATAATTGAGATAAAAAATTATTATGAGGATGATTTGCGTTATTTTAATTCTTTTCAAGATGTTGGAGGTTTTACTATTGTTACAAACAACGATAATTATAGTAAGAATCTAATTGTACGTACGTAGCTAAATATAATGACTTCTTTACTGGAGGTGCAACTAAATCCCCTAAACGCTTAACAACCGGCGGTCGTGGTGAATACAACCCGATAGCTGATAACAGCTCTCCAACCGGTAAAGCACAAAACAGGCGTACACAAATTATCATCACGCCAAAACTCGATCAGTTTATGGACCTGATAGGCAAAGCGCCAGCGCCACAGCCATTAGCTCCACAGAAATAAGAAGAATAAGTAATTATGTAAAAGGGGCGGTCATGAAAATGACCGCCCCTTTTTTTATTTTTAAGATCGATGAAGAGTTTAGTTGCTATGTTATTACAATCTAATTAATTGTCTTTAACAAAACGTACAGAAAATCTGCATGAATTAATATAGTTCCTATACTCTACGGTTGCAAACTTTAATGAAGGGCCCCGGTCGTTCGTTATCCGCAAAGTATACTGAACAAAGGAAAATGGTCCTACCGAAGCTGTCCAAAAAGTGGTATCCGTTCCTATTCCCTCATACGCATTATAGGCCAGACCCACAGGATAAGCATTAAAGCCGCTATCATTTGTACCTTGTGTTAAGCTCCAACCCGATTTTGATCTGAGTTTTGTTGAAATAGTGGAATCGCCTTGCACATTATTATTGATGTCTTTAACAGCTCCTAAAAACAGCAGTAATTTATCGGCATCTTCCCGGGTTGGTAAGCGCCACCCCGCCGGTAAAGTGATGGCCATAGCCTGAGTCAAGCTATAAAACTTTCCGGTAACCGGATCGTTATCAAGGTTCCTATTATAATTTTCGCCTCCGGGGCCATTATAATTGACAGCGGTCCAGGTTTGGGTACCAATTTTTACGGTAGCATAGTTGGTGCCGTTTATGTTTACGACGCTAACATCTTTAGGCTTCGTATCGGTTTTTTTGCCGCAGGAGATAGTCGAAAAAATGAAGAAGAGCAGAATCAGCAGGTGTTCTTTTTTCATGATGGTTTTGTGATCGGTCCGGATTTTAATTTATGCCCCAAAAATACCATATCCATGTTAACTTATTGTGATGAAAAAGAGTGCCGATAGAAATTTCTTCTTATGCTGGCAAATGTAATTCCTGCCGCTTCTGTAACAACCTGTTTACGCAATCGTTTCCGCATATTATTGTTGGCTTTTCAGGCTATTTCTTCGATATTTGGTTGGGCCGGTTAAACGGACCTGCTATTTTTAACCAATTTACCTATTCTTCATGGAAAAATCACGCCGTACTTTTATCAGGCAGGCCGCGCTGGCGGGTGCTGGTGTAATGCTTGCCCAGAAAAGCTGGAGCGCCCAAAGTTATAAACGCATCATCGGTGCTAACGACCGCGTGCGGGTTGGCGTAGTAGGCTTTTCAGACAGGCACCGCAGCTCGCATATCCCAAGCTTTATGAACCACTACAAGGAACTCAATTTTGAAGTGGTTGGCGTATCTGACATCTGGAAACGGCGTCGTGAGGAAGGCGCTGCCATTTGGAAAGAGAAGATGCAGCATGATGTAAAGGCCTATCGCAATAACGAGGAAATGTATGATAGTAAAGCGGTCGACGCGGTATTTATCAGCACGGCCGATTTCCAGCACGCGCGCCACACCATTGAGGCGGTAAAAGCAGGCTGCGATGCTTATGTAGAAAAACCTTTCGCCGAAACCATGGAGGACAATCGTGCCGCGCTCAAGGCGGTAAAGGAATCGGGCAAGATTGTACAGATAGGCTCACAACGCCGCAGCGGTGCCAATTACCATGCGGCTAATGATTTTATACGCTCGGGCAAGTTTGGTCCTATCACCATGGTGGAGCTTACCTGGAACGTGAACCAACCGGGCCGCTGGCGCCGGCCAGAGTTGCTGGGTTTGCTCAAAGAAGAAGATACCGATTGGAAACGATTTATCATGAACCGCCCTTATGAGGCCTTTGATCCGCGTAAATATTTGGAGTACCGCTTGTTTTGGCCATATTCATCGGGTTTGGCCGGTCAGTGGATGAGCCACCAGATTGATACCGTACACTGGTTCAGTGGGTTGAAACATCCACGCAGCGTGGTAGCCAACGGTGGTATATATGTATGGAAAGATGGTCGCAGAAACTGGGATACCATTTTGGCCGCGTTTGATTACGGTCCGCTGGATGATCCGTCCACAGGCTTCCAGGTAACTTTTGGCTCGCGCATGCACAATGGCGATGAGCACCCGGCCGAGATCTATTACTCTAACGGCGGCGAATTGAATCTGAACACCAACAAAGTTTCGCCGGAGGGCGGATTGACGCAAAAGATGGCTGATGCCATGAAAATGCAGGCCAACCTGCTGCCCGAGATCAGCCTGGCCAATACCGAAAAAGTGGTAGCATCTGCCAATACAGGCGGCGACGTGCTTACCTCAAACCATGTACGCAACTGGATGGAATGTGTACGCAGCCGCAAGGAGCCGCATGCCCCGGTTGACGCAGGCTACAGCCATTCCATAGCCAATATCATGACCAATGCCGCCGTACATACCGGCTATAAAGCCACCTTTGACGAGGCTACGCAGGAAGTAATGGCTAATGGTAAAGTGTTTAAATATTAGACAAAAAATAGAAAGCGGAGGCGTGTGCGATTCCTTCCCTCGGGAAGGGGAGGAAGGGGTTTATCTCCGATACATCATTGCGAGGTACGAAGCAATCTCTACATAGGCAGATCAACTGTGTAGGAGCGCTCTGTACAGCATAGAGAATGCTTCGTACCTCGCAATGACGTGTTTATTTAACTTTATATCAATAGTATGAGAACCATAAAAACTTTAAGCATCGTTGCTATGCTTACGACCTTATCATCCTTAGCACAGGCTCAAAAAGCAGAGCCGGTTAAAATAGTCAAGGCGTCAAAGGATAAAATAGATATCTCGATAGGCGGTAAGCCTTTCACCAGTTTCCTGTTTCCTGATACGCTGGAGAAGCCGGTATTGTACCCTTTGTACACCGCTGGTGGTACGGTGGTAACCCGTGGCTTTCCGCTGGCGCCACGGCCCGGCGACCCGGTTGATCATCCACATCATATCGGGATTTGGTTCAACTTCGAAAACCTCAACGGGCTCGATTTTTGGAACAATTCCTACGCTATCCCTCAAAGTAAAAAACACGCTTACGGCTGGATCCGTACCGATAAGATATTGGAAACCAAAAGCGGCAATACAGGTATATTGTCCTATCATGCCAACTGGACCAATCAGCAAAAAGAGGTGATTCTGGAAGAAACCACCCGTTTTGAATTTAGCGGCGATGCCAACCAGCGGGTTATCGACCGATATACTACACTGAAAGCCGATATAGATGCCGTTTTTAAAGATGCTAAAGACGGCCTGCTGGGTTTGCGTTTTGCGCATGAACTACAGATCCCCGATACCGCCGACCAGAAATATACCGACGACAAGGGCAATGTAACGGTGGTAAAAGGAGGTAAGGATCATATCGCCAATGGCACTTATCTCACCAGTGCGGGCAAAACAGGTAACGATGCCTGGAGTACCCGGGGGAGGTGGTGCAAGGTTTACGGCAAAATGGGCGCCGACTCAGTAAGCATAGCGATTATCGATCATCCGCAGAACCCTAACTACCCTACATTCTGGCATGCGCGTGGTTACGGACTGTTCGCCGCCAATCCGCTTGGCGAAAAAATATTTACCAACGGAAAATCAGAAAAGAACCTGACATTGAAAAAAGGCGAATCGGTAACCTTTCGATATCGTATTGTAATCAGCAACGGCGGCCAAACCATTAGTGCGGCAAAATTGAATGAACTGGCTGGTAGTTTTGGAAAGAAATAAGGGTATTGTAAAATCGTAAGATTTTGTGTATATTATAGTTAATGAATATAGACGCAATTGTACACGATTTTCACCAGATCAATAATATTGGTGAAGAAACAATTAACCATATAAAGACCAATCAGGATTTAAGAACAGGTTTACTAAATTATTTCAGGCAACACCAGGACAGGGTATTTGCGATAAGCCTGTTGGATACCCTTATTGGCATCCGAAAACAACCCAACGGTGTAATGCCTGTAGAAGATCTGATGCTGGCTTGTTATATTTTAGGCTTGCACGGCCAGATTGAGGATTGCCTGAAAATATGGGATACAAAGCGGACCGATTTTGATACCTATTGTGGTTTAGACATCCAGTTGATGATGTTTGGCGGAGTAAATGAAACCATCAATTTTCTGGGGACACAAACAACTGGCTCAGCTCAGGAGGCATTGGAATATATTAGGAAATGTTCTGTATGCGGCGATTTTGATGGATTGGCCGAATATTTTTCACTTCAAATCATGCCCTGGTTTATATGAAGATAGTTACCGAACTATACCATGATAGCCTACAAAGGCTACCTGATACCGGACAAAGGATATTGGCGCATCAGGTAGGTGATCTGATGGTAGTTTATCAGGCCTATAAACACAGCATTGTCGATTTTGCCGTTAAAAACCAGTACCTGGGCGGCCCCGATTTTAGTTATAGCCGGATGTCGTGGATAAAGCCAGGGTTTCTGTGGATGATGTACCGCTGCGGCTGGGCCGAAAAGGAAAACCAGGAGCGCGTATTAGCGCTTTGGATACAGAAGTCCGATTTTGAAAACATACTCGGGCAGGCGGTTTTATCATCATTTAATCCACTCTACCACGAAAGCCGAGAACGATGGGAAAACGACCTGGCAACAAAGGACGTGAGGCTGCAATGGGACCCCGATCATGATCCTTATGGAAATAAAATGCAGCGCCGGGCCATACAAATTGGATTGAAAGGTGATGCTTTGGCCAATTTTGGCAAAAAGCAGATCAGGCTTATTGAAGACGTTACCAATTTTGTAAATGAACAGAAACTCCTTTTAGATAATGGTCAGATCGACCGTTTATCCATCCCAGTCGAAACGATTTTCGATCCGGGAAGCAAGGATTTAAAAGATAAAATCGGGATAGAGTAGCATTGATTTTATCAATTAAATGTAATCTAACCCGGCATCAATCATCAATAAATGCGAAGGCTTTTTTGTATTTTGATGATGCCCGTAGTTTGAAACTTCAGTATAAATAAAAATACAACATACTCAAAGGTTAAGTATATTGTACACATTAACTATATCTGGCGATCTATGAAACTGACCTCATGCCTGCTCACTTCCGTTTTATTGCTGGGCGCCTATTCGCTGTCGGCACAAAGCAACCTTCAGAAAATAACCGATTTTCGCAAAGCCAATGAACAGGAGATCATCGGGGAATACCTTAAATTGGTTGCCATACCCGACGAAACAAATGATTCTGTAAACATCCGCCTAAATGCATCCTACATCAAAGATATGCTGGTTAAGCGGGGTGTTAAAGCCGAACTATGGAGCACTGCCGAAAGTAATCCGGTTGTTTTTGGTGAGGTTAATGTTCCGGGAGCCACCAAAACAATTATTTTTTATGCTCACTATGACGGGCAACCGGTAAATCCAAAGCAATGGGCACCGGGTTTAAAGCCTTTTGAACCTGTTTTTATTACTGCCCCTGTTGAACAGGGCGGACATATTGTTAATTATAAGCCAGGTGATAGTATTGATCCAACCTGGCGGTTAAGCGGGCGTGCCAGTGCAGACGATAAAGCGGGCGTAATGTGCATCATTAACGCTTATGACGCCCTTATAAAAAGCAAACTGAAGCCGGGCTGCAACATCAGGTTCTTTTTTGAGGGTGAAGAAGAAAAAGGATCGCCCCGGCTGGCCGAAATATTCAGAAAGTATAAAAGCAGATTGGCTTCTGATCTATGGGTGATTTGTGATGGGCCACGGCATGCATCCGGTAAAAAATCAATCATGTTTGGTGTAAGGGGGGATGTGAATTTATGGCTTACCGTTTATGGCCCTAAACGCCCTTTGCATAGCGGCAACTATGGTAATTGGGCCCCTAATCCCGGTTTGATGCTGGCACAACTGCTTGCCGGTATGAAAGATGATAAAGGCCATGTAAATGTTAAAGGGTTTTATGATGATGTATTGCCCCTCAGCAAAAGCGAAAAAGAAGCCCTTAGTAAAGTGCCGCCCATTGAGCCCGGACTAAAAAAAGAATTAGGGATAGCCGAGCCCGAAGGAGGATCGCGCCCGTTGGTTGAAGCTTTTATGTTGCCAACCCTCAATATAAATGGTATGGCTAGCGGTAATGTTGGTACTCAGGCCGCTAATGTGATACCCACCAAAGCCGAAGCCGTGCTTGACCTGCGCCTGGTGCTGGGTAATGATATGGACCGCCAGATTGCTAAAGTAACAGAACATATTAAAGCACAGGGATATTTTGTTACCGACAAAGAACCTACCGACGAAGAAAGGGCCAAATATGATAAGATCGTAAAAATTACGCATGATGCCGGTTATAATGCCCAACGCACACCAATGGATCTGCCCATAGCCCAATCAGTAGTTAAAGCCATACAATCAACTGTTAACTATCCCGTAGTACTTGTACCCAGCGGCGGCGGCAGCCTGCCCTTATTTATTTTTGAGAAAGAACTGGGCGCTAAAGTAATTACTGTGCCATTGGTAAACTACGATAATAACCAACATGCCGAAAATGAAAATGTAAAGATCAGCTTTTTGTGGGAAGGGATTGAAACAATAGCTGCCGTAATGCAGATGAAATAAAGGTGAGTTTTACTTTTTAAACTTTTTAAAACACGTCAAAAATTTATTTAAAAGTGTTAAAATAGATGGTTTGGAATGAGTTTAAGACAGTTTTACTCCGTTTTTGACAACTTTTGATGCCTAAAAGTGTTAAAATAGAGCTTTAAAAAGTTTTGCAGGCTGCAGTCAGAACATCAATCTTAAAAATATCACCCCCGATTTATTAACCAGGGGTGATACTATTCGGTAATAAAATTTATTAATTCCCAACTGTAAATGATTCCCAACCAGAAGCTGTAGTACGGGTGCAGGTCATGGCCTGGGTGCCGTTCTCGCTGCTGATAAATAAACCATTATTACCACGCAGGGTTACTTTGCCATCGGGGGTGGTTATCCAGTCGAACTTTTCCCAATCGCCGGCGGTTGCACGGTTACAGGTAATGGCCATGGTTCCGTTCTCGGATGAAACGAATTTGGCTTTGCTGCGCAGGGATATTTTACCGCCGCCGGCATCGATCACGGTAAAATGCTCGGTGTCACCAGCAGTAGTACGGGTACAGGTCATGGCTGTAGTACCGTTTTCGCCACTTACATAAGCATTGTTAAAACCTTTAAGGGATATCACCGAGCCAATTGGCGGATTTGAACCTGTTGGTGGGGTAGTGGTTCCGCCGCCCACATTAAAGTGAGTATAAGAGGTAAAGCCTAAAAAGGTATTATCATTCGGTACGCCCAGCGGATCCTGCTGGTTACGTAATGACAGCATATTGGCAGTGCCGTAATGATGATAAGCCACCTCAACACCCGGGAAAATAGGGCTCGAGGTTGAACAATAATTACAACCGGTGCTTTGGTTATAAGCGCTGCGCTCAAAATCATAACCGGCACTGATGCGGTTGGAAAGGGCCGTGTAAAGCGAGCCATCGCCCTGCATATTCGCGATTTCGGCAGCATAGGTTAAACCGGTTAGGGAATACTGGTAATGCACACAATCCTGGCGGTCGCAAAGCTCGGGCATGGTACCACCGCTTTGTATAACCTGCGGCAATACGGCATTGATCATATCCTCGCCTGCCTGGAAAACGCTGGCACTGTTCAGGAAAACCCCGATAGCCATTTTGGCGTAACCAGCCGATACATTCCAGTTGTTATTATAGGCAGGTACGTTGTTGATATAATTGTTTTTTACATTGTTCAGGTAGTCATTAAACTTGTTGATATCCGTGGTCGACCAGTTGGCCGATACACCATTTGGTTTATAATACCTGATAATTTCGGCAGCTGCCACAAAGCTGGGTGTGGTCCAGGAAGCTTCCAGCGCAGGTTGATTTGGATTGTCAGAGGCATCAATAGGGGCGTAGTTCTGGAAGGTGTATGACCAGCCGTTCAGTATCGCGATGCATTGGTTGGCGTAAGTAATATCTGCAGTTTTGGCAAAACGCAGGGCCAAAGCGTAGGCAAGCTCGGCATCCTTCCTGATCTGGCTTTTTGACGGACTGGTATGCCCGTTTGACCCAACATAAACCGTAGTGTAAAATTGGGTCGGTAAAGCGTTGTTGCTGATAAAATCAAGCACTTTTTGGTAGGCAGCTGTCCGGGTGGCGTCGCCGCTGTTCACCTGCGAGGCGATCAGGTCGAGATTAGCCTGGGTGTTGATCACGCCGGGATGGATAAAAGTAGTTACCGCGCGTGGGCTGGTTTGTGGTGTGGCATCTGGTGTGTTGCCTTTAATAGTTGATTTTTTACACTGGCACAGAAAAGCGCACAGGGTAAACAGGCAGGCAAAGGCCAGCCAATAGGAGATTTTCTTTCTCATAGCTTAAGAAATTTGGTTTATTGGTTTGGTTAGTTAATTATTTTTTGATCTGTACATCGTTCTTAAACACCTTAGCAAAAGTGTAGCCTCAGCACTCCGAAGTGCATTGCTTTTTGTGTCGATATACACCACGTGCAAATAGCAATATGATCAGCCGGATGTTAATGCAGGGTTTCTCATCATTTTAAATTGGTTTATGTTATCAGTTGGTTTATAGGATATGTAGCAATGCAACACACAGCCCCGAGGTTGTCGCGAAAAGAATTGGGTTTATAAAGTATAGGTTAATTAGTGGTTAACTCAAATTTATTTATTAGGTCTTTATAAAAGACTTATTTTCAGGTATTTATTTACGATAACGTTTTCGTTATGGCATATTATGGAGTATATAAACGCGATGTTGTATGATGAAAATTGGGTTTACACTTTTTTCATTAAAAATAAGTATAATTAATTGACTATCAGTTATTTGAATAATGGTTTGCATTGAAAAGTGTAAGCCATGATTTTGCTTTGTTGATGAGGGCCGACCCAGGCTAATTTGAGATAATTATCTTTTGGTAAAAGCTATTTTAATACCCATCAGCACAAAAGCTATAGCCGAAAATTTATTTAGCCAGGCGCCTATCAACGAGCTGTTTTTTAGCTTGACTGAAAATGTACCTGCGAAAAAAGTTAACACCAAAAGCCATAGCAAACCCATAACCGCATAGGTTATCCCCAGGAAAATAAAAGGTCGGGCACTATGGATATATGCCGGTTGTATAAACTGCGGAAAAAATGCCAGGAAGAAAATAGCCACTTTAGGATTAAGTACATTAGTAAAAACCGCGGAGACATAGGTTTTTTGAATAGAAGCGAATGGTGTTTGCCCCTCCTGTTTGATCATGCTTCCCCCGGCGAATAATTTGCTAATACCCATGCCGATCAGGTACGCAGCCCCTGCATATTTGATGATGCTAAAAGCCATGGCCGATTGTGCCAGGATCAGCGAAAGGCCAAACGCTGCCAATGTAGTATGTACCAGTACGCCGGTAGTGATGCCAAGGGTAGCGTATATGCCTGATTTTCGCCCCTGTGCAATGGATTTGTTCAAAATAAATACCGTGTCTATCCCCGGCGAAATAATAAACAGAAAGGAAGCGACAATAAAAGTAGCGTAGTTAATGATACCCATATTTCAAAGATAATGATTCGGGGAGAGTTAAGTCGGACGATAAGTATTTTATGAATGATTTGTGTCTGTTAATGGATATTAGTAACATCGTAGAATCAAAAACCATGAATTGCTAAAGAATGGTTTTAACCAATTCTTAATACCCTGGAACTATACCAATTATGAGAAAAGTAATCCTGATTATCGCTGGTCTTTTATTTTATCAAAGTGTATCGGCACAAAGCGAGGTAAACCATGATTTAAAGTTTGACACACTGGCCAGACGATGGGATGAAGCTATTCCATTGGGTAACGGTATGCTGGGAGCCCTGATATGGCAGAAGGGCGATCATTTACGCTTCTCCTTAGACAGGGCCGATCTTTGGGATCTGCGGCCGATGAAGGGACTGCACCGTAAAGAGTTTAGCTATCAATGGGTAATTAACCAGATCAATAAAAAAGATTATGCACCGGTACAAAAGTATCTGGACGAACCTTATGACCATGAACCTGCACCTTCCAAAATTCCTGGCGGCGCGCTGGAATTTGATACCAAAGACTGGGGCAAAGTAAAGTCTGTTAATTTACATCTGCCTAATGCATTATGCACCGTTAAGTGGGCAAATGGAGTGGTACTGAAAACCTTCGTACATGCCACAGCGCCGGTAGGGTGGTTCAGATTTGAAAATATTAAAACCGGTTTTGAACCTAAGCTGATAGCCCCGAAATACCAGGGAGAAGTAAAGGTATCAGGCGACCCAGTTGGTGGGGATGACCTGTCACGCTTAGGTTACCCTGCCGGAACAATCAGCCAGCAAGGCAATAGCATTACCTACAAACAAAAGGGCTGGGGTGGTTTTACTTACCAGATCAATGTAAGCTGGCATAAGGTAAATGCAAACGCTATAGAGGGCGTGTGGACGATCTCGTCACAGTATCCCGCTAAAAAAATCAACCCCACAGCTGCTGTTGTATCTGCAAATGCGTTAAAACGGGGCCTTCATACTGATTTCGACTCGCATGAAAACTGGTGGGATAATTTCTGGAGTAAATCGGCCATTCATATACCGGATGCATTGTTAGAGAAACAATGGTACCTGGAGCAATACAAATTTGGCTCGGCATCAAGAGTAGGAGCTCCACCGATTTCGCTGCAAGCTGTATGGACAGCAGATAACGGCCGCCTGCCACCCTGGAAAGGCGATTTTCACCACGATTTGAACACCCAGCTAAGCTATTGGCCCAGCTATAGCGCCAATCACCTGGATGAAGGCATAGCTTATCTGAATCATCTGGATGCCAATAAAACCAATTACGAACGGTATACCAAAATGTATTTTGGTAAAAGCGGATTGGCCGTACCGGGTGTTACTACCATGAATGGTACAGAAATGGGCGGGTGGATACAGTATTCGCTTTCACCAACGGTATCTTCATGGCTGGGGCAGCATTACTATTTGCAATGGCGCTATAGCATGGATAAAAACTTTTTGCGTACCCGGGCTTATCCCTGGATAAAATCAACAGCGACGTTTATTGAAAATTTGACAGTTTTAGATGGCAAAGGTCACCGTAAATTACCTATTAGTTCCAGTCCGGAGATCAATGATAACGATATTACGGCCTGGTTTCACCAAAACACCAACTACGATCTGGCTTTGATGAAATTTACTTTTAAAGCCGCGGCCGAGCTGGCCACAGTGCTGGATCAAAAAACCGAAGCCGCGCATTGGCAAAAGATATATGACCAGTTTGATGATTTCGCGGTGACACCGGCCAATGAATTGATGTTTGCGCCTTCCATGGCTTATAACCAGTCGCACAGGCATTTTTCTAATATGCTGTGTATTTACCCTCTGGGCTTGTTGAAATGGGAAGATGGCGAAAAGGCGCAATCAGTTATCAAAAACTCCACCCACTTGCTGGATAGTGTGGGCCCTGCTTATTGGTGTGGTTATTCCTACTCCTGGTTGGCCAATATGAAGGCCCGGGCAAAAGACGGTCAGGGCGCGGCTAAAGACCTGACCATTTTTGCTAAGGCATTTTGCTCTATCAATAGTTTTCATTTAAACGGCGACCAAACCAAGTCGGGTTATTCTAAGTTTCAATATCGCCCCTTTACATTGGAGGGTAATTTTGCCTTTGCTTCGGGTTTACAGGAAATGTTGTTGCAGAGCTATGCCGGTTTTATAGAAATAACCCCAGCTATACCGGTTTCATGGAAAAACCTTTCGTTTGAAAATTTGCGGGCCGAAGGAGCTTTCCTGGTCAGCGTAAAAAAAGAAGGCGGTCAAATTGATGAAGTGAAAATTGTGTCGGAAAAAGGAGGGAAAACCAAATTGAAACTACCTTTCAAAACGTGGTTTGCTCAAAGTCAAACAGATGTTGAAATAGGAGTTATTAAAGACGGTCTGATCGATCTTGATTTTAAACCCGGTGCAGTGCTTGTTTTAAAAAATGGATATGAATGATCTGATCTTATGAAAATAAGCTAAGCTATTATTCAATTATAAAAGAAAGCAACAGGGAAGCCAATTTTTGAGTGGCTTTCTCAAAAATTAGTTATAGATTGGCATCTCCCTTATGCAATAGTCTATTTTAATTTTCCCGGCAAAAAAGCAATTGAGTAATTTAATTGTTTATAAATACAAATTTTAACTTTACTAAAGCCTTGTCCGTATACCTTTTGTAAATGCTATCAAATGCTTAGTTTATGCCTTTGCCCTTATGCCTGTACCCTGCTAAATTAGTAAAATGGAGCTGTTTAGGCTTCCTGTTAACTTGCGTTCTGTTTTTATCTGCTTGTAAACAGGTATCTACAAAAAATATCAACCACCCTGCTCTTGCTGACTCCATCATCGATAAAACCAATACTTTGCTCAATAGCGGACAGCTGGAACGTTCTGTTGTTTATCTCGACTCCGCATACCGCGGTTTCCCCAACCCCGGGGTTACTGATCTCTGGAAAAAGTATAATCAGAAGGCTAATTATTATTTATACTACGATAAGAACCTGGTTAAAGAAAAGTTATATGCAGACAGCATGTTACTGATATTGAAAGGTAAGGAGCTGCAATATAAAAAAGAATATGCAGGCGCCATATTTGCCAAAGGAGACGTTTTGATAGTTGAAAAAAGATATGCTGAAGCATTTAAATGTTACTATGATGGTAAAACCTTTGGCGAAAAAAACCTGGATAGCTGTAGCTATTGCCAACTCACTTATCAATTAGGAATGGTTAGATATATACAGGGTAACTATTTAAGGGCTATCCCGTATTTTAAACAAGCTTTTGCCGAAAACAGCCATTGCAAAGCGGGATCAGGTTTTAGTAATTTGTTTATTTATCCGCAATCACATCTCAATACCATTGCACTATGTTTTGAAAAGGCTAATATGCCCGATAGTGCCATTTATTATTATAAACGCGCGCTAACCTTTATTGACCGCAATGCAGGACGTTTCCCTGAAAAAAAGCAGTTTGCCGAGATGGCCCGGGCGGTTGTATATGGCAATTTGGGCGGTGTTTATGCTTTGACGAATAACTATACCGAAGCAGAAAAATATTTACAGGAAAGCATCCATATCAATAATCGACCAGGTTATGCTGTAGAAGACGCACAAACGGCGCAACTCAAACTGGCAGGCTTGTATGTTCAGTTTTCCCGGGTTACAGCAGCCGATTCCTTATTAAAACAAATTGAGCTCGACCTGCTTGCCGGGCGTGGGAAAAGCCAAAGCAATGCGGATAATCGCTTAAAGTGGAAAAAATTAAAATGGAAATATTATGATAAAACCCATCAGGGTGCATTGGCATACCAGTATATTCAACAATATGATAATATGCGCGATTCGCTTGATGAGGTCAGTAAAGGCTTAAAGATTGCTGATATAGATCAAGGGTTTAAGAATATAGAACAGCAATACCGGCTAACCTTATTAAATAAAAACGATCAGTTAAAAACGGCTTACCTGGCTGCAATCATCGTTTTTTTGGTGATGACGATTATTATTTTGCTATTGGTGTGGTATAACCTGAAGCGTTACCGGAATAGTGTTAATGAACTTACCAAACTGAACCAAAAGATCAGCGAGTACAATACGCAAATGCAAAAAACGCTTACCGCCCTGGAGCAAAGCCAGGAAGAAAATACCCGTATGATGAAGATGGTGGCTCATGACTTACGTAACCCGGTGGGCGCTATGATGACGGTAGCTTCAATGATGCTGGATAACAAACGCGGGCTCGGTGATGACCGTACCATGCTGGAGCTGATCAAAACTTCCGGAAAGAATTCACTGAACCTGATTGATGATCTTTTGCAAATTCATACCAGGCTCGAAGAACTTAAAATGGAGCCGGTTGATATGTTTACCCTGCTGCATTATTGTGTGGAGCTTTTGTACTTTAAAGCCGAAGCAAAGGGTCAACAGATCCAGCTGACAGCGGATCATCTTACCATTAGCGTTAACCGGGAGAAGATGTGGCGGGTAATCAGCAACCTGATTGCCAATGCCATTAAATTCAGTCCCAGCGGTGCTGTTGTTAATGTACAGATGATCAGTAAAGAAGATAGCGTATTGATAACCGTTGAAGATCATGGCATAGGCATACCCGCAGAAATGAATGATAAAATATTTGATATGTTCACCGAGGCCAAAAGACCCGGAACGGCCGGTGAACAACCCTTTGGTATGGGATTGGCCATCTCCAAACAGATAGTAGAAGCACATGGAGGGCATATCTGGTTCGAAAGCAAACAAAACAACGGTACATTTTTCTATGTGGAATTACCGCTCAATAATTGAAGAGATTTTGCCAGTCAAGTAGCAGTATAAGGCATTAAATTAACTTGAGTCCAGGATAAGCAGTTCAGGTTATTTAAAGACACCCTGAATACATTGCTTAAAGCGGATCAATGTAAACCCCATTATTTATGGTTTACACTGTAAACCGTTTTTTTTTGATGTAAAATATATTAATTAATTGATTATCAATTATGTATAAAAATGTAAACCATAAAAAGTGTAAACCATATAAACCCAATTTTAACATAGCGGGCATCGGGATCGGGTTTGCATTCCTTATCCCGAACTTACATTAAATTAGGCATTTTCTTCTGAATGCCTAATTTCTACTAACTGATCTAAAGAACGATTGAAGAATTTTAGTATTGACCGAAAACATAAACTTTTTTATAGCTAAGAAGCATCATCAATTCGCTTATCCGGATTATCTTCTTTTTTCTTAGGTTGTTTGTGAACGCCCGTGGTTTTACCAAAGTGATAAGTAAAGCTTAAGGTAGCCCTTGAACCAAGGGTACGGCGCTGAAAATCCAAAAGTAATGTATCGCTACTTCTTAAAAATGCCCATTTACGGGTATTAAAAATATCAACGCTATTAAAACTCAATGACGCCTTATTACCCGGAAAATCGTACTTGGCACCCGCATCAAGGCCAAATGCCGGGCGGTTCCTGTCCTGAATTATAAAATCAGCTGCGCGGTAATCTGTCCTGATTTGTATAGCCAGGCTTTTTACGATGGTTATATTATTGGTTATGTTCGCATTCCAGCTTAAACCACTGTTTGCCGCTATCCCAAATTGAGGGGCAGCATCATTTTGCCGTTCAAAAATGTTGGCATTGGCGGTAAAATCCCAGGCTTTGATCAAATCGAAATGCCCTATCAGCTCCAGTCCTGTGGTAGTAGAATGTTTTAAATTCTGAGCTGTTGTGATGATAAGTCCATTGACCGGTGCGCTCTCGATATGCTTAATAACATTATTAAGCCGGCTATAGTAAAGGCTTGAGGTAAATGAAATATTTTTCCAGTTTTTGTTATACCCCAGTTCCAGCGAGTTAATGTTTTCGGGTATTAAATGGGGGTTACCCGTTTCATAATTTGTAGGGTCAGAAAAATCTGTAGATGGATTAAGCTCTCTTGGGGTAGGCCTTGTTACCCGGTTGGTAAAGCTAAACTGCAGCTGCTGATCTCCCTTAAGTTTCTGCGTTAAAAATACACTGGGGTACAAGCCCTTGCTCGGAACTTTTATAGGGGTACTATATAAGGCGTTGTTGGCATCGTATCCCGTATAGGTTGCGTTTAGATGAGAGTCCTCGGCCCTTAAACCTACTTCATAACCAAAGTTTTTGATCTGGTTCTGGTAGTTTAAATAGACGGCATGAATTTGCTTATTGCTATGGAAAAGGTTTGTAAAAGGATAGATCGGAGAGGGAACCCCATTGTTTAGATCATAAGCATACTGGTTATTGTTACCCACGCTAATCTGGCTGCGATAACCGGCAGATATTTGTCCGGTTTTGCCTGTAGGTAATATATAATCGGCCTGGATATTATAATTATTGCCATTGTTCCATATATCACTTTCTAAAGGATCTGGATCCGGGGGTGTTAGCCCTCGCTGGCTCGGCATTGTTAAATGGTTTTGATAAATCTGAAAATTCCGGGAGGTGCCATGAGAATAAGAAAGATTGAAAGTCAGCTCCTCTTTTGGTTTTTTAAAGTGCTGGCTGTAATCCAGATCCAGCTCATAGCTTTTTCCATTACTATTGGTGGTATTGTTTTGATGGCTTAATGATATGGGTAGGCTACTGGCATCCAGGTTATTTATTTCTAAAAGCTCATCCCTGTGGGTATTACGCAGATTGAGGCTGCCGGAAACGCTTAATATGCTCTTGGGAGCTAACGAATAATCAATACCCGCTTTTACATTTTGTATCTTGTTATGGGTAGTAGAAGGGAAGGTTTCATTGGAGTAAACGGTTGCATCAGTTGGTTGTAAAAAGGTAAGATACTGGAAACCGTTGCTATAGGTATCTCCAGCGCGTAAGCTGTAATTTCCATAAACGTTTACTTTACCTGTTTGATAACTTAAAGCTCCGCTGCCATTATAATTATTACGAGTGCCTGCGGCTGAGGTTACGGAACCATTAAATCCGGCTTTACTATTCTTTTTTAAAATGATATTGATAATACCCTGGCCTTCGGCATCATATTTAGCCGATGGATTGGCAATCACTTCCACATTTTCAATAGAACTGGCCGGGATGGATTGAAGAATTTGTGTAACGTCGCCACCTGCAATAAGTGATGGTTTACCGTCGACCAGAACTTTTACTCCGGTTGAACCGCGTAAGCTCACATTTCCATTTACGTCAATTTGAAGAGTGGGCACATTCTGTAACAGATCGGCAGCGGTGCCACCCTGGCTTACCAGGCTCTGATTGACAGCGAAAACTTTTTTTCCATCCTTGTTTTGTATGGTTGGTTTCTTAGCCGTAACGGTTACCTCATTCAGTACTTTATTGGGGGATGGGTTCATTTGAATTTCGCCCAGATTTAAAGAACCGTCGGATGGATTGATGATGATGTTTTCTTTAACAACAGAGTTATAACCTAAATAGCTTAACCGGAGTGTAAAGGTACCGGAGGGTAAATTGTTCATGGAGAAACTACCGCTAGTATCTGTTTGCGTCGCCTGAATATTAGCTTTTGTATTGGAGTTTATTAAAGTCACAGTGGCAAATGAAATGGCGTCGTGGGTTTGGGCGTCCTTTACACGGCCAATTATCTTTCCGTTGTTTTGGGCACATAGATTGTTGCTCATGCCCAAAAGCATGAGCAGGATTATGACTAATTTAAACTTAAACAGTTTCATCTGTATGGGGTTTGGGTTTATTTTACCGGAATGAAAACGGATCGCTTTTCCCAATTCAATAAAAGCCCTTTTTTGGTGATCTTATAAATGAGCATTTCCTGGTCATCCGATAAAGGGGATGTTTTTACCTCAACGCGAAGCTGATCTTTACTTTCATCATATTTGAAGGCGCCCCATTGGTTAGGTACCTTATTAAAAACAGCTATCCATTTATCTTTTTCTTTCGGTACCAGGAAAAACCCATATTTACCGGCAGGCAATTGTTTATGCGCTATTTTAATGTCTTTGTCGGTTTCAAACGTAGTGGCTTCATTGGCACCTGCACGCCAAACGGTATCATAAGGAACTAAGCCACCCCATATTTTTCTGCCTTTTACAGAGGGGCTGCTGTAATGAATAGTGATGGTAGCATCACCTATTTTTCCGGTTACAGATTCAGCCGGGCTTACCCGTGGTTTAGGGCTTTGTGCATAGGCCGGGGCCGATAGGATTACTGCGATTAAAAGCAGATAAATGTTTTTGAATGTTTTCATGATTTTGATTTTTGATGTTCAAAGCTGCTTTTTACAAATTGCCTTCAAGAATCTTTTCGACCCACCTGATTCGATCCTTAATGAAAACGGTTATTTATTCGACAACCTGGCTTTTGACGTTCTTTTGGCTAATCGTCTGATTTTTTTGGGTAATTGTAGAGAATAATAGCCCAATGATGTAAAACAATACCTTAAAACATAAAAGGCTGGTATTTTTGAACATGAAAATAAAAAGACCCAGTACTACCCTGCTTCAACTACTCATCTGGGTGGCTGTATTATTGTTGATCTTTTTTTCAGCATTACCGATGGATGGCGTCCGGAAGTCTGTAATATCTACCCTAATCAGTACACTTTCCTATGCGATTATTATTTATGGAAATATCCTGGTCTTATACCCCGTGTTTTATCAAAAAAAGAAGTTTGTCTGGTACGGCATCCTGGTGGTACTTTTTCTTGTGATTGTCGGGATGTTGCGTGGGTATACATCCATCGTGGCTTATCAGTATTTTTCAATCATAAAACCAGTTCATATAAAATTTTTGAATTTGCTCTATTATGTTCCAAGCGGTATCCTGATCTATATTCTCAGTCTTATTTTTCGTATTTCAATAGCCTATTTTACTTTAAAGCAGCAAACCGAAGAGATCATGCTTCAAAAAAGCCAGGCCGAACTTAATTTACTCAAATCGCAGGTACAGCCGCATTTTCTGTTTAACACATTGAATAATATTTACTATAAGGTTTACAAAGTTGATCCCCCTTCGGCTAACCTGATAGAACGTTTGTCAGATATCATGCGTTATTTTGTTGACGAAAGCCCGAAGGAGGTAGTACCGCTGACAACTGAAGTCGCGTTTATTGAAAACTATATGGCGTTGGAAAGGATTCGTATCAGGTATGGCGTTACTATTAACTTTGAGAAGGCGTATCAGGCGGAGCTACGTATCCCACCGATGTTACTGATGACCTTTGTAGAAAATATTTTTAAGCATGGGATCAATAAATCGAGCAAACAAAACCAGATAGATATCTCCTTGATCCAAAAAGATGGCTATCTGCTTTTCAAAACCAGCAATCGCAGGTTCAACCCGACGGTACCGAATGATTCAAACGGGTTTGGAATAGCGAACTTAACAAAAAGACTATCGATGCTATACGGCTCAAATTTTGAATTAACTACTAAGAAGGACGGGGAACTATACCTCGCCTTTTTAAAAATACCACTTTTATGAATTTGAGTTGCATAA
>Ga0105237_10002627_pt1 | contig 22105 bp, 20 predicted proteins | sample KBSC24metaG_FD_81520 | JGI IMG/M metagenome (GOLD analysis project Ga0105237, IMG submission 81520) | Corn rhizosphere microbial communities from Kellogg Biological Station, Michigan, USA - KBS C2-4 metaG | ecosystem: Host-associated > Plants > Roots > Rhizosphere > Soil | place: Michigan, USA...
ACGTGGTCGGACCCCCTGCCGTCGTCGCGCCAACCGGCCCGGTGCCCGGATGCGCTCCGGGCTTGCCGCATCCGGTCAGCGCGACGAGAAGGGCCAATGTCACGACGGGGACGACCAGCCGCAACAGGCCTCGGCGGCTCATTTCAGCGCTGCAGCGATCGCGCGGCCGTCTTGCGCGGCGGCCTTGCTGTCAGCCAACGCGTCGCGAGCGGCCGCCCGATCGTCGGTCAACACGGCGTGGTTCGCGTTGTAGGCCGCAGGGGTGACCGCCAGGGCGGCCGCCGCGAGTCCGGAGGTCTTGCTCACGGCATCCGCGGTCTTGGCCTGCATGTCGGTCAGCTTGGCTTGGAGGTCGGGTGTGACCTTGTCAGGGTGAGACGCGAAATAGGCCGAAATCCTCGCCGCGGCCGACTGCAGCTTCGGGATCGCGGTGCCGGTCAGGCCGTCGGCCACCGCGGCGATGTAGCTCTGCTTGAGCGCGACCGCATAGACGCGGTAGTCGGTGAAGATGCTGCGGTAGTCGGTCCAGGCGGTCGCGGCCGTCGTATCGGCGGCGATCTTGGTCTGCAGGCTCTTCATCCCGCTCAGGTCGGCGTTGAGCGTGCCGAGCACCGTGGACTTGTCGGCCGAACTCAGCGTCTTGGTCGCGTTCACCTTGCTGATCCCTGTGTTGAGCGAGGTGATGCGCTTGGCGGTCGCGGCGGCGCCGGCCTGCTGGATCACGCTCAGGCTGGAGTGCGCGGTCGGCGTTGGCGAGCCATCGGATGTGGAGGCGAGTGCCGGTGCGGCACCCAGCAGCGAGCCCAGGGTCAGCGCGCCTGCTGCGGCGGCCACCGTGATGATGCGGAACATGTGAACTCCCAACGGTCGTGATGCACGAACTGTGCGTGAATCACGATGCCGGGAGCGAGTACGCCGCCGATCAGAGCAATGTACGAGCCAGGTAAGGCGTCAGACCTGACCGCTGCGCTTCAGCCGCGCCCGTTCGGCCTCTTCGATCAGCTCGTCGCGGGTGACCTCGCGCGTGGTCTCGCGGTCGGACGTGCCCTGCGCGGTCAGGCTGTTCTCGATGTCTTCGGACTGGCCCGAATCGACCAGGTCGTAGGTGACCGCGGAATCGGATTCGTTGCCGCTGGCGTTGGCGCCCGGGTCGTTGGGATCGGTGCTCATGCCGCTAGTCTGCCACCTCTCGCCTGGGCAGAGCCGGGGCGAGGCTCAGGGCCTCAGAACCACTTTGCCGCCCGCGTGGCCGCTCGCCACCAGGGTCATGGCCTCCTGCACCCTCTCGAGGGGGAACTCGATGACCGGCGGGCCGATCAGCAGGCCGTCGCCGGCCAGCTGCAACATGGGCAGTCGGGCGCTGGCGCGCAGCTCGGTGCCGGGGTCGGCGCCCGGCCCGTTTCCGAGCAACCGGATGCCGAGCTCGGCAGCACGCGCGAATCCGGCGACGGTCACCACCCGGTTGCGATCGCGCACGAGGGCGACCGAGGCGTCGAGGGCCTCGTCGGATCCGACGGTGTCGAGTGCCGCATCCGCTCCCTCGGGCAGGAGCGTGCGCAGGCGCTCCTCGAGCCCCGGGCCGTAGAGCACCGGTACGGCGCCGAACGCTTTCAGCTCATCCTCGCGGCCGGTGCTCACCGTGCCGAACACCTCGGCACCGCGCAGCCGGGCGAGTTGCACAGCCGCTGACCCGACCGCTCCGGTCGCCCCGTGCACGATCACGCGGTCGCCGGCCGCGATCTCGGCCACCTCGACCAGATGGAACGCGGCCACCGCGCCGACGAGCAGTCCGGCGGCCTGCGACCACCCCAGCCCCACGGGCTTCGGCAGCACCGACCCGGCCTTGGCAACGACTTCTGCGGCGAACCCGCCGGACACCGGATACCCGACCACCTCGTCGCCGACGGCGATCGGCCCGGCCGGCCCGACGGCATCCGGCGACACCTCGGTGACCACGCCGCTCACCTCGGAGCCGAGACGCAGCGGCAGCGACTTCTCGCTGCGGCCGAACTCGCCGCGCAGCCGCTTGAGGTCGGCCGGGTTGATGGCAGCGGCCTTGACCGCCAGGCGCACGTGCCCGGGTTCGAGCGGTACCGGAGGCAGATCTGCCAGTTCGAGGTCGGGAATGGCGCCGTACTGGCGGGCGATCACGGTGCGTGCCATGTCGTGCCTCCGAACCATCGACGAAAGGCCCCCGCGACGTGCGAGGGCCTTCGTGGATGGTGCGCCCGAAGGGATTCGAACCCCCAACCTTCTGATCCGTAGTCAGATGCTCTATCCGTTGAGCTACGGGCGCGATCGGCGTCGGCCCGGAGGCCAACCTGACGAGTGTATCAGCGGTTGAGGGTGCCCTCTCCGTCGAGGATCACGAGCTGCTGGGTCGCGCCGGTCATGGCGACTTACCGGTCGACTGCGCCCCCGGCGATCAGCATCTGACCGCCGTCAAACACGCCGAAGCCGTGGCGGAATCTCGGCCTGAACAGGCCTTTTCGAAGCGGAGACGGAGGGATTTGAACCCAATCCCCGAGTAAAAGCAGGCAGAGAGACACCGTCGAAATCAACGATTTCTTGTCTCGATTGATCACATGAAGCCTGACTGGATCACACCAGTTGTGGGCAAAGTGTGGGCAGTGTCCGTCTGCCTATTGGCGATGCTCAGGTATCGGATGCCGTTCGGGCACCTGGATTACGCAGGCAGTTTGTTGAGGATCATGGCGACTTCTACGGGTCGGGAAACGTGAGGGCAGTGACCGCTGTCCAGTGTTATGTAGTTGGCGCCGAGACGTGAGTGGGCCGCTCGACGACTCCAGGATGGTTGGATAACTCGGTCGTGGATTCCGGCGATATAGGTCGAAGGTAGTTCGGCTAGTGCCGGAGGATTGCTGGCGTAGAGGAATGCTGGAGCGAATAGGCGGACGGTAGACAAGGCCCACCGCAGCGTCTCGAGGTCGCAATCGTGGAATAAAAAATAGATCGCAGCGGGTACATCTGTCGTTGGATTTTCGCCTATCCACTCGTGGCTAAAGATGCTGGTTGGCGCGGATTCGATCTCTTGTTGCAGAGTGGCGTCGCTGCCGGGGACCAGCGCCGCCAGCCAAACCGCGTGACTTGCTCGCAATTCCCGGCAGATACTGGGAATGAGTGGTCCGCTGCCCGAATGTGCTACGACAACAGGCGCGTGGAAGTCGTCCGGAACCTGCGATTTCACGACACGGACAAGCTCCCCTGAGGTCTTCGCCGGAGCGGCGGCAAGATCCACGGCGGTCGAGCGATGGCCATTTTTCGCGAGCTCTCGGATTAGCCGATTCCACCCGTTTGGTCCTTGGGTCGTACCGTGAATCAGCACGAAATCGGCCATTGCGATCCTGTTCTTCCGAATCAACGGGGCAAACGGTGGCGCAAACGCTTTCAGCGAATCAAATGGCGCTCATTCGACAAGTTAGCGCGGTTCGCTTTCGATCCCTCCGATCCCGGGATCGGCGAGCAGCTTCTGCAGACGAGTCACCTCGCGACGTACAGCTGCCCGGGCCGGGGACACGTACTTCCGCGGATCGGCGAGCACGGTGTCCGAGTTGAGGGCGGTCCGCACGGCTCGGGTGAACAGTCCGTTCAGGTGTGTGGAGATATTGATTTTGGTCATCCCTGCTCGGATGGATGCGGCAAGCTCTTCGTCGGCGAGACCCGACGAACCGTGCAGCACTAGTGGCACACCGACCGCCTCACGGAGACGTCCGATCAGCTCCCGGTCGACGTGTGCGACTCGCGACTGCATGGCGTGCGAGGTGCCGACAGCCACTGCAAGCATGTCCACTCCCGTAGCCGCGACGAATGCGGCCGCTTCGGCTGGGTTTGTGCGTGCTCCCGCGGCATGTATGCCGTCCTTCCCGCCGACCTCGCCGAGTTCCGCTTCGATGGCGACACCTGCAGCTCGACACTCGTCGGCGAGCTCGCGGGTTCGGGAGACGTTTTCGTCGTATTCGAGTCGTGAGGCGTCGAACATCACGCTGTCCACGCCGAGAGCGATGCCCTCACGAACGAGAGCAACTTCCTCAATGTGATCCAAATGCAGCACGACCGGCACTAAAGCTGAGTCGGCGAGCGCACGGGAGGCTAGGACGATCGGGGCAAGCGAGCCGTGGTATCGAACGCAGTTTTCGCTGATTTGCAGAATTACGGGGAGGTGGGCGTCTTCCGCACCGGCGACGATCGCCTCTGCGTGTTCGAGCAGGACGACGTTGAAGGCCCCGATTCCAGATCCTGCATCAGTACTGTTCTTTAGCAACTGGGTGAGGTCGGCGCGTGTCATGGGCTACTTCCTGCTGTTAAATAAAAAACGGTGGTAGGCCTCGAGGTCGATCTCGCCCGCGACGGGGCTGAGTACTGCCGCCGCGCCGAGAGCGGCGGCGCGGGCTAGCGCGGCGTCAAGTCCAAGGTGTTCGAGGACGGCGGAAACGATGCCCGCGGTCGCGGCATCACCGGCCCCGGTCGCGTTGCCCGTGATGCCGGGAACGGCGTCGACGCAATGGTGACCCTCCGCTGATACGGCGAGGAGACCCCGTTCCCCACGTGTGACCACGACTGTCCCCGCCCCAGCTGCCAGGAGCAGTGCTGCTCCTGCGAGGACATCGGGCGCGCTGGTTGCTTCGCCAAGTTCTGATTCGTTGGGTTTCAGGAAGTCGGCACCCGCTCGCGCGGCGGCGGCGAGAGGCCGTCCTCCTGCATCGACGAGGGAGAGTGCGCCGGCGGCATGAGAGGCCTCAATCCACTGGGCAATGTCATCATCATTGAGTCCGGGTGGCAGAGATCCGGCGATCACCAGGATCGTGGCGCCGACGCAAGCTTCACGGATTCGGCGTAGCAGGTCATCGGCTTCCGTCCGCGAAATCAGCGGCCCTGGCTCGGCGTAGAGAGTTGGATGCTTTCCGCCACCCACCACGGCAACCGTGGTCCTCGTTTCTTCGGAAATCGGTGCGACGGCAGTCTCCAGACCGACTGCCTTCATCTGCCGGAGCACCCAGTCCCCGGCCGAGCCGCCGAGCGGCAACAGGCTCAGGGTTTCGTGCCCGAGCAAAGCCAGGACTCTGGCGACGTTGACCCCTTTGCCCCCGGGTCGCCTTGAGACTTCGCGGACGCGATGCGTCTCGCCGATCGCCTGATCGTCCACACGATAGGTGACGTCGATTGCGGGGTTCGGGGTCAGGATGACGACGAGAGCCACTTTCCCCCCCTCATGACTTGGCTGACGGTGACCATCGGCGGCCGGCCCTGTAGTACGACTAGGTCGGCGGGCGTACCCGGAGTAAGCCCGGCCGTGGGCAGTCCGAGGGCGCGTCGCGGTGTCGTCGAGGTCGCTTCTACCGCGTCACGCAGGCTCACCCCGTCAATCGCTAACAGGTGCGAGATGCAGTCGGCGATCACCTGGGTGCTTCCTGCCAGGGAAGACCCGTCGGCAAGCGTGGCGACCCCGTCAGTTACCCGTACTTGTGAGCCTGCGATTTCGTAGTCGCCGTCGGGTTGCCCTGTTGCTTCCATGGCATCGGAGACGAGGGCGTAGCGCCCTGGGGCGACGCGCACGACCATCGCGACGATTTCCGGGGCGAGGTGCACCCCGTCGAGGATGAGCTCTAGGGTCATCCGCGGATCGACAAGAGCTACGCCTACCGGGCCCGGTGCGCGATGCCGGAGCTCCGGCATCCCGTTGAACAGATGCGTTGCGACTGTTGCGCCCCAGTTGAGAGCATCGTGCGCGATCGCCGCCGTGCTGTCGGTGTGGCCGATTGCTGCGACGACACCGTGCCGGCCCAGGAATCGGATGGCGGCCTCCGCACCGGGGAGTTCCGGGGCCAGCGTGACCGACCGGACTGCTCCTTCGCCGAGCTCGATGAGGCGGTTGAGTTCGTCGAGGTCGGGGTCGCGCAGATGACCGGGATTGTGAGCACCCCGCCGAATGGTGGCTAGGTAGGGGCCCTCGAGATGAATGCCGGCAAGAGTGCCGTCCTCGAAAAGGGGGCGGAGTACGCCCACAGCCCTTTCGAGGTCGGAGGGGGAGGCGGATGCCACAGACGCGATCAGAGAGGTGGTGCCCCGCGACGCATGGTGGGCTGCTGCCGCACGCGCACCGGCGTCGTCGGTTCGACCGAAGTCGACGCCGACGGCGCCGTGGGCGTGGGTGTCTACGAAGCCGGGAACGATGGTGCCTTCGATGAGCACGGCCCCCGGAGGTGTTTGGCCTCGTCCGGTTCGGGCGATCGTCCCGTTCCGGATCTCGAGCCAGCCGTTGCCCGTTTCACTGTCAGCGTTGATGAGGTCGGTGGCGGCGAGGACGCCTTCGAAGTTCATTTTGCGGACACGAGCCGTCGTGCGAGTTCAACCGCACCGATCATCGCTGCCGAGTCTCCATGGGCCGCCAGTTTCAGGCCAACCCCGGGAACGTCGGGAAGGCGTCCGCGGATCGCCTTGGCTAGGGGCTCGAGCAGGAGGGTTCCCGCCTGCGCGAGGCCGCCACCGACAACGATGAGGGTCGCATCCGCGTCGGTAACGATCGACGCGATCGATTCGCCGAGAAGTTCGACAGCGTCGTTCCAGATCGCCATCGCCGTCCTGTTGCCTGCGAGGACACGCTGGGCGACCTCCCGGGCGTTTGTCGCGCCCGCAGCGCGAGCGATTCCGGAGGCGGAGGCGATCTCCTCCACTCGGCGTCCCGCGTTGCGTCCCTTGCTGATGACAAGTTGGCCGATCTCGCCCGGCCACTCTTGCCGGGGAGCGATCCGGCCGTGCGTGCCGATGGCACTCGCAAGGCCTGTGCCGATTGGCACGAACGCGAATGTGCCGTCGTATCCTTCCGCTGCCCCGCTGACCGCCTCTGCGAGAGCACCTGCGCGCACATCCTGACCGAACGCAAGAGGGGTCTCGATGCGGTCGCGCAGTAACTGAGCAATCGGGAGGTTCTGCCAACTGAGATTCACCGCGTACAGACACACTCCCGACGCCTCGTCGACGATCCCTGGCACGGCGACTCCCACAGCCGCAACTGGCGCAACTTTGCGCGCGGCGGCGAGCAGCTCGACGATCACTTGGACGGTTTCCCGCCCGTCGGCGTCGCCGCGCGGCGTTGCTTGGCGCCACTCGCCGAGCAGGCGGCCTTCGGCGTCCTTGAGCTGCCCTTTCACCGTGGTCCCGCCGACGTCAATCCCCAGCAGTGACATTGTGGTCACGGCGCGAGGATGACCGACCGGGCTAGCGCACGCGGGTGGTCGGGGTCGAGACCGCGACGAGCGGCAAGGGCGATCGCGAAACGCTGGGCGACGACAAGGCCGGCCAGAGGGTCGAGTTGGTGGTGCACGAAGGTTGCGCCGGTGCGAGCGACGTCTTCGGCGATGCCATCGGGTGCCACACCGAGAACCCAAACCAAGCGGCCGGGCTGGGCGATTGCAATCGGGCCATGCCGGTAGTCCATCGCCGGGTAGGACTCCGCCCAGAACTGTGCTGCTTCTCGGGTCTTGAGCGCTGCCTCGTAGCTGAGTCCCACGGCCGGGCCCGTCCCGATGAATGTCACCTGCTCGGCGTCGAGCAACTCGTCTATCGGCGCGTGGAGGGCCATTTCTGCTTCAACCGCGAGGGCTTCGATGTCGTGGCCGAGCAACGATCGCAGCAGGGCAAGCGTGGTAGTCGCGAAGCGCGTCTGAACGACGGACTGCTCGTCCGCGTAGGGGAGCGTGACCGTCGCAGTCGCGAAATCGGTGGCGGGTGAGCTGGGGACAGCCGTGATCAGAACCGTATTCGAACCGTTGAGCGCGTTGAGCAGATCGATGATCTCGGTTGTCGTTCCCGAACGCGAGATGGCGACCACACGGTCATAGTTGCGATCGAGCGGATATTCGGACCCGGCAAAAGCGTCAGTGACCCCCTCCCCGGCGCGCTCCCGAAGGACGGCGTAGCTCATGGCGATGAACCAACTCGTGCCACATCCCACGACCGCGACACGTTCGCCCGGCTGGGGCAACACGGAGGCGAAGTCCGTTGCCCGCTGGGCGGCGGTCCGCCACATTTCCGGCTGAGAAGCCAGTTCGGCAGCGACAAAGGATTCGGACATAACGGCCTTTCGGATGGATGCTGCGGTCAGACGGCTGGGGTTTACTCGACAGCGGACGCCTCGGCGAGCCAGGTATCGGCGATCACCCGGTGGCCGAAGGCGGTCGGATGCACACCGTCGTAGGCGACGGCCGCCCCGCCAAGGGGCACGGCAGCTTCGGTCATCGCGCGGTCGGTGGGAAGCAGGACTGTGTCGAACTGGCGAGCCAGCCGCCGCACGGCGTCGATCTTCGGGTCGAGGTCCTCTCGCCAACGATGCTGATCCATCCAAATGGGCGTGAGAAACGGCTCCATCAGCACCACTGCGCAGTCGAGCTGGTCCCGCACACGGGTCAGCAACCGGCGATAACCGGCCTCGAACGCTTCGACGCTTGTCGGGTCATCGTTGTCGTAGCGCCGCCAGGTGTCGTTGATTCCGATCAGGATCGTGAGCACGACCGGCTTCACGGCGAGGCAATCGGTATCCCATCGGTCCTCGAGGTCTGGCACGCGATTGCCCGAGATCCCGGTGTTGAGCACCCGGATGCCGGGCAGCCTGACCGCCAGATCGGTGGCGATGTTCCGAACGTAGCCGTCGCCGAGCGGGTCCGCGCCCGTGTCCAGACGATGGCTGTCGGTGATGCTATCGCCCGTGAAGAGCACGATGCCTTCGGCGGGCAAAGGTATGGTCATGGACGTCCCTTCGGGGTGTAGGGAACTTCAGAATCCTTCGGGGCGCCTGCCATCGTCGATAGCGGCACACTGACATCCACCCGCGGTGTGTCGTGCTCCCACGTCATTTCGGCAATCACGAGGCCGCGCTGCACCGTTGGAGCCGTCAGCTTGATGTGGAACGCGATCGTCTGGGCATCGACATCAGTTGCGGCCGGAGGACGCAGAGTCACCATCGCTCCCGGGCCGAGGAACCCAGGGCTCGGCGCCAAGAGGGGAGTCTCCGCCCTCACATAGGGCCCCGCCACAGAATCGGCCACCGCATACCGCGTTACGTATGTGGAGAAATCCCCCGTCGAATAGAAGAGGTAGTACCGGTCAGCATGCTTCGTGATGTGAGGCGCTTCGAAAGAGCCGTGCGTCCATGATTGATGTAGCAACGCCGTCGAATCACCGAGAAACGAGATACCGTCGGGCGCGACCCTTTGCAGTCTCTGAGTGATGTCGTCACCGATGCGCTGCGTATAGAGCAGGTACCGGGTGCCGTCGGTATCGACGAATGCGGACGGATCAAGACTCCACGCATCCGCTTGAGCGATGAGCGGGCCGCCCTCGATCGGCACGAAGGGGCCGATGGGACTCGATGCCTTCGCGGCACCGATGCACTCATGATGCTCCTGAGTGACTGCCAGCGTTGCGACATCGAGAGTCGTGAAGTACATGATGTAGGACCCGTCCTCGAGGCGGTCAACGTCCGGCGCCCACACCCTGCCGCTTTGAGTCCACGGTGGGAGCGTGGGGAGCGCGTCACCCTGATAGGTCCACGTACCGTAAGGATCGTCGGCGGTCGCCATGCCGACATTGGCGAGGATTCGGGCTGAGTTGTCGTTGTCCCACGACGAGGACTCCGTCCACCACGCCGGGACCAGATTCGTCGAATACGCGTAGAACGTACCGTCGGCTTCGATGACCGACGGGTCCGGGAAATCCATCCCGATCGCCAAATACGGTGACGGGTGGTTGCCTACCTCAGTTGTGTCCACGCTGAGGCCCTCGAATCTCGCCCGCCCGCCTTTCGCCTCGTCGGACGTCGTGGTGTACAGCCCAGTGTCCTGCCGCTTCGCACTCTCCGGGACAAGCACTGTGTGGAGGTTTGTCCAGGTCACGCCGTCGATGGAGAAGGAGCCAGTCACCGCGACACCATTCCGCGCTAGGCGCAAGGAGATCGGCGCGTTTATCGGTTCGGAAAACGTCACCGAACACTTCTCACCGTTCGCGGGATCCCACTTCATGACAAGTCGTCCCGTCGCGGCCATGCCGAGTGTGACTGACCCAGCGCTATCGCTTGCAGTGCAGTCGTTGCGCAGGAATATCCCGCTCTCGTCGAGCGCGGACTGCTCGATGATGCGGGTCGTCACCGTCGAATGTTCGGCGGCTGCCCTGCTCAAATAGATGGCGCTGTCGTGACAGCCTGTCTTTTGCGCACCCTGTTCGGCGCCGCGCTCGTAGGCGAAGATGGCCGTCGAGGGGTCGAGGGTCCACGAGACATTCGCCTCTTGCGGCGTGATGACGTACTCAGTTGTCGGATCCAAGTTTCATCTCCATCCATATCTCCACGGCGCGCGGATAGGCCACGTCGTGAGACCTATCCACCACTAGGAGGCCCCAGACTTCTCGATCGACTAGTGGATTTGAGCGCCGAGTTCGAAGCTGCGATGCACAACATGGGTGGGGGTCTGATCTCGGTATCGCACCTCTGCACCTCGATCCCCATCTAATGTTGCACTAGCGTGAACTAATTACGCAACTTTGTTTCGATAAGTCAGGAGCGTAGCAGTCGTGCCGAAGATCCTCAAAGCTACGACCGGACGGACATCCTCCCCGCACGCGCCCGCTGGAGATCGCTCGCTTCTGCGGCGCATGAACTTGCTCGCGCTGTTGCAACGCATGATGGATGGACCTCAGACGCTCACTCAGCTCGCGGACGCGACCGGGTTGTCTCGCACCGCCGTAGATGCGATCGTCGACGACTTGGTGCCGCTCGGATGGGCCGCGGTTATCGACCCGGGGCCGAGGGTCGGAGCGGGCCGGCCGGCTCGAGGCTTTCGATTTCGCGCCGAAGTCGGTTACATAGTCGGAATCGACATCGGTCCCCATAAGGTCGAAGTCCAGATCAGCGACCTCGCCGGGCGGGACGTTCTCATGACGCGTGCAGAAGCGGGGGAGTCGCTTGGTGCTGCCGAACGCCTGAGGGTCGCCATCGACCTCGTTCACTCGGCGCTCGCCGGGGCCGGCATCAGTCTCGATGACGTCTGGGTCGCCGCCGTCGGAACCCCTGGCGTCGTCCAGGACGGGGTGGTCCGACACGATCTGGAGATGGTCGGTTGGCAGGGGCTTGACCTCGCCGCGGCCATGAAAAAAGCGCTCGGGTGCCACGTGGTCGTAGAGAACGACGTGAATCTTGCTGTCCTCGCCGAGCACTGGCTCGGGGTGGCCAAGGAGGCCACGAGCATTGTGTACGTCCTGGTCGGAAATAGGACCGGCGCCAGCATCATGACGGCGGGTCAGCTCTTCCGCGGATTCGCGGGAGGAGCCGGCGAGCTCGGTGCGCTTCCGGAACTGGGGTGGCTCCACTCACAGGAGCACTTGTCCGGCGTTGTGGTCGACGGCCGGGAGTTGAGTCGTGCCGAGATCTTTCAGTCTGCGGCCGCGGGCAACGCCATCGCGGCCGATGCGGTGGACCGCTTCAGTAACGCGATCGCGACCGGAGTCGCAGCCTATGTGCTCGCGCTCGACCCCGAAGTGGTGGTGATAGGCGGAGGCGTCAGCGCGGCCGGCGCAAGCTTTCTCGAACCGCTGCAGCGCCACGTGCAGGAACGAACGATTACCCATCCAGAGATCCGCCTGTCCGCTCTGGCGGATAGGTCGGTCGCCCTTGGCGCGGTGAGGTTGGGCCTGGATGTCGTGCAAGGTCGGCTGGCGGCCGCCGTCACCCACGCGTCGGCCTTCCCGCCTCCATCGGCCGAGTTGCTCACCGCCGCGGCCGTCTGAATGATGCGCTCACCGATTGAGATCCCCCGTGTCCCGTTGATCGGCCGACTTGCGGGCGCCGACTCTGTCGCTCGTTTGCGCTTGGCTTGATTCTTGTTTGCTCCTGCCGAACGCGAGGCGATCCGGACTGCTCTGATCGATCGGGCCGCTGAGGACCCGACCATCGCGGGTGCAGCGTTGGTAGGCTCCGCTGCGCGCGATGCGGAGGACAACTGGTCTGACATTGATCTGGTGTTGCAGCTGGCCCCCGACGCGGACGAACCCACCGTCGCACGCGAATGGACGGACTATCTCGGGGCAATTGGCCCGGTGGCCGACACGTTCGACCTGTTCGCCGGTGGGGTGCGGTATCGCGTGTTCCTCCTTGAGTCGTCACTCCAGATTGATCTGTCGTTTTGGCCCTTCGAGCAGTTTTGTGCGACCGAGAGACCGTTCCGGCTGCTCTTCGGCACGCCCGGGACAGCTGCGGAGCCGGAACCTCCTGACGTGGACAGCGTCATCGGCATGGGTTGGCTCTTTGCCCTCCACGCCCGCTCGGCGGTGGCGCGGGATAAGACATGGCAGGCCACGCTCATGCTCGACGAGCTGAGAGACGCAGTGGTGACGCTCATGTGCCTCCGGAATGAGTTGCCGTACTGGCATGGTCGCGGAGTCGATGAATTGCCCGGTGACCAGCGATCGAAGCTTGAATCCAGTCGGGCGGCCCACATCAACAGCACGGATCTCGACACCAGTCGGCGCAGGCTTACGGGCTTGCTTCTCGAAGAGATTGAACACGTCGACCATGAGCGCGCCGCACGACTTCAAAGCGCATTCGATCAACTCCTGACACCGCTCCGGATTGCGCGCTGAGCGATCCGCTGACAGAACGTATTGCTTAGCGACAGAAGCGGTCCGTTCCGCGAGGTTTGACAATTATTTGTGAGAGTTGCCGATTTATTTGAGAAGCCGGTAAAATCGTTCTCGTGAATCGACCACCCCGAGCGGGAATTGTGTTTGTGCCCCACACCCATTGGGATCGAGAGTGGTACGAACCGTTTCAGGTCTTCCGTTTTCGGCTGGTCGAGGTTCTCGACGAGGTACTCGAACTCGCAGAACGCGAGTCGGACTTCCGATTCACCCTGGACGGTCAGGCCGCGGCCATCGTTGACTACTTAGCGATCCGCCCAGAGAACGCAGGGCGAGTTCGCGCCCTCGTAGCGCAGGGCCGGCTTGCGATCGGGCCGTGGTACATCCTGCTTGACGAGTTCCTCTGCTCAGGCGAGACGATCGTTCGCAACCTCCAGTTGGGCGCGTCCGTGTCGAAAGAGTTCGGCGGTGCGATGACGATCGGCTACCTCCCTGACATGTTCGGTCACATCGCCCAGATGCCCCAGATTCTCTCCAAGGCCGGCCTACTTCACACGGCGCTCTGGCGAGGTGTGCCCGGCCGCGTGAAAGGGCACGCGTTCCGATGGCGCGCTCCAGATGGTTCGAGCGTGCGGGCAGAGTACCTTTTTGACGGCTACAGCAATGCAATGGAGCTGTTCCTGCTGCCAGGCCAGGTTCGGGAGGCGGTAGCCGAGTACGCATCCGAATCCGCGCCCCGATGGGGTTCTGACCCGATGCTCGGCATGGTCGGGACCGATCACATGGCGCCGAATCCAGGCCTCCTGGAGTGGGTACGAGCCGTGGACGAACCCCAATTTCCGGCCCGCCTTGCGACGCTAGAGGAGTACATCGACCTGATGCCGTCCTCAGAAGCCCTGATGGTGATCGAAGGGGAACTTCGAAGTCACGTGCGAGGCAACATTCTCCCGGGCGTACTCTCAGTTCGGCGCGAGTTGAAGGTCGCGATGAGTGCGTCCGAGCGCTTACTGTTCGATGCCGAGCGCTTAGCCGCGTCGCATTCGAAGCGCGACTTCTCGCCGTTCTTGGACTCCGCGTGGCGCAAGGTAATTGAGTCCAGCGCACATGACTCGGTCGTCGGGTCGGGGACGGACGAGACGGTGATGCAGGTGGCTGCACGTCTAGCCGAAGCCGGCCAGATCGCGCGTGCGGTCCGCGACGCGGTGATTGCTGAGATAGCAGCCTCAGTGCCCACGAGCACTTTCGCCGTCATCAACACACTTCCGTTCGCTCGGATCGCGTTGGCAGAGGCGGTTGTGGAGGCGTCCGCCGAACTAAGGCGCTTTTCGAGTGCTGACGGAACCGCGTTACGCACGCAGGTCCTTGACCAGACCGACTTGGTGCTGGCCGACGAGTCGTTTTCAGCTTCTGACTTGCATCGCGTGGCGAACCGAATCCACCGCACAGAGCTATTCGGATACGAGATCGAGTCATACACCATTGAACCTGGCACCCTCACGTTCCGACTTTCGTCGATTGCTCGCCCCGGAGTGTTCGATCTGTTCGGGTTTAGGGCTGAGCTCCTCCAAGCAGCTGATAGTCACAGGGGCCCGTGGCGAGTACTCACTCTTGCCGAGCCGCGTCAGAGACTGCTCGTTGAACTACCAATCGCCGGATTGTCTGTCGTTCCCGTGTCTCCCCATCCGCCTGAAGCCACGTCCGATGTCGATTCCCTGTCAAATGTTGTGGCCACTACAGCGGCGGGGATCTCTAACGGTCATGTGAGCGCCATTCCAGACGCGCATGGGTGTCTGACGATCACCGGGTCGGACGGAACAGTTCTATCCGGCGTCGGCCGGATTGTCGACGGAGGAGACCGGGGCGACAGCTACAACTACGGCCCCCCGATGCACGATCGCCTCATCGGCGAACCAATCTCCGTAGACGTCGAGGTTCTGGAGAAAGGCCCGCTGCGGGGCCAGCTGAGGGTTCGCCGCACGTATCGCTGGCCGGCTGACTTGGACTTGAATGCCGATGGGCGGGGAGTCGAGCTTGTCGATGTAGTCGTCAACATGGTTGTCGAGCTGCGCAGCCACGAAGATTTCGTGAGACTGAACGTCGACTTTCTCAACCATTCTCGCGGCCATCGTGTCAGGCTGCACGTTCCTCTTGGCGAGCTGGCGTCGGGTTCCGAGTCTGCAGGCCAGTTCGCGGTCACCGCCAGGGGCCGCGAAAGCGAGGGAGGCTGGGGCGAGTACCCTCTCCCGACGTATCCGGCGGAGTCTTTCGTGTGCGCCGGGCCGGCGACAGTGTTGCTCGAGCACACGAGCGAGTACGAGGTAGTGGATTCTGTCGACCCTCGGGAGTCTGAACTCGCGATCACCCTTCTTCGCGCGGTCGGCTCTATTAGCGTCAACGTCCACCCCTTGAGAGAGGAACCCGCCTATGCCGAGGTTCCCATCCCAGGTGCGCAGGAAATCGGCTCTACTGTCATTTTTCGCGCCGCAATTCTTCCATGTCGGGCGGGATGGCAGGCAGCGGGCGCCGTGGAGCGTGCCGCCTTGTTTCGTTCTGACGTCTTGACCTCGAGAGGCACAGCAGTTGGCCCAGGCGCTCGACAGTTCACACCCGGGTTTGAGGTGAGCGGACGCGACGTGGAAGTGAGCAGCCTGAGGCGAGTCGGCGGCGGTGTGGAGCTACGTCTCATCGCCATGAGTCCGAGTCCAACGCGCGCGCGTGTCCGTGGGCCGTTCCGGTTCGCGTCGCCGACAGATCTTCTTGGCAGGCGCGGGATCCCTGTCGATGCTACGAGCGGACTTGAGATCGAACTCAGCCCTTGGGAAATTTCCTCCTGGCTCTTACAGAGCTGATGGGCTGCGCCGAACGCATCTGGCGAGAAGCGGTTACCGCGCTCTCACGGAGTCGTTCAACAGAGTCGAAAACTACGATGTCCCCCAATGAAATCGGACATGATTTGACCGCGTTGTGAGTACGCATCGATTCGCCGGTCCCGATGGCGTGGAACTGGCGTGGACGGAGACCGGGGCCGGCCGAACCATAGTTCTTCTGCCCGGCTTCGGAGGAGTAGGCTCGCGCTTGCTTGAGTACGATCCGGTTCGCACACTTGCTGAGCAGGGTTATCGCGTCGTTCTTCCGGACTCGCGCGGCTGCGGGGACAGCGCCAAGCTGGTCGATTCGGCCGCTTTTCCATCGGATGTGCTTGCCGACGATGGCTTCGCGCTCCTCGAACATCTGGGAGTCGGTGACGGAACCTACGACCTCGGGGGATACTCGCTCGGTGGTCGGATCGTGGTGCGCATGCTCGCGCGTGGCGCGAAGCCTCGGCATGCGATCGTGGCAGGACAGGGATTGTCGAACGTGGTCGGCCCCCAAGGCGGCGGAGCGAACAATCGGGTACTCAACGCACTAGTCAACGCCGTCGCGATCGATCCTGACTCACCAGATGCGTCGATAGCGCAGGCGATCTTGCAAGGCGGCTCGGAGCCCAGGGCACTGCTGCACACGCTGAATTCGCTCGTCCCGACCTCCGAGCACGCTCTGACACAGATTGATGTCCCGACACTTGTCGCAATCGGCGATCGGGACGAGCGCTCCGATGCCGATCAGCTGGCATCGCTCCTGCAGAATGCCCGGTTCATCTGCGTTCCTGGTAATCATGGGAGCGCGTTGGTCGCACCGGAACTCGCCACGGCAATTGTCGAGTTCCTCGCCACCGATTGACCGGTGGGAGTCGCGACGACATTTGCTGGAACGCTCGTTGGGCCGGCGCCGGCAATCTATTTGCCCAATCCGTCAGTCATGCCACTGATGACGCGTCGACCAACGATGAAGTACAGCAGGATCATCGGCAGGATTACGATGACCACTCCCGCGAAGAGACCCCCCCAGTCAGAGGTGTATTGCATCGCCGTATAGAAGTTCAGGAGCGCCACATTGAGGGTCTGCATATCTTGATTCGGGATGAGCAGAAGCGCGACGATGGTTTCGTTCCACAGCGAGAGCACGTTGAGTACGACCATTGTGGTGATCCCCGATCGAGCGAGCGGTAGCATCACGGTGCGAAACGTTCGGAACGGGCTTGCTCCGTCGAGGGCGGCCGCCTCCTCGAGTTCGGTCGGAAGTGAACGAAAGTATCCGACGAGCACGAAGACGGTGAATGGTAGAGCCAACACCACGTAGAACAGGACGACGGTGATCCGCGGGTCCCAAGCGCCGAAGACCCACTCAACCATGAACCGGGAGAGCCCGGCGCTGATCAGGACGATAGGCACGGTAAGGGCCTGGATTGGCACGCTCATGCCGCTAGCAAACAGCGTCGCGATTGGACCAGCGGACTTTCCACCGAGACGAGCCAACCCGTAGGCCGCCGGCAGGCTCAAAGCCATGATGGCGAGGACGGAAACCGCGACAATCACCGCTGTGTTCAGGGCGGCGGCACCCAGCCCCGACGTGGTCAGTGCTGTCCAAAAGTTGGCCCAGTGCCAACCCGCGGGCAGTCCCGGGTTCGCGAAGATGTCACGCGGAGTCTTCACCGAGTTGAAGAAGATCCACACGACCATCGCGACGTTGAACAGCACCCACAGCCACAGCGACCCTTTGATCACGAAACTGACGAAGTGCTCGAACACTGGCACCACCTGCGCGCCAACACCCTCCCGATTGCGATCCATCAGAGCTCCAGGCTGTCTCGTCGCGCGATGCGCCGCGAAAGGAGGATCAAGATCACCGTGATCGCCGTCATCACGACTCCGATCGCCGTGGCGCTCCCCAGCTGGGGGATTCCTCCGTCGGCCCCGGTGGTCACCAGCAAATACTGCTCAATCGCGAGCGTCCGTGCCTGAATCGGCGGTGTGCCAGCTTTCCCGGTGACCGCCAGAATGATCTCGAAGGTCTTGATGCCCGCGATGACCCAGAGAACCGCCGCTGTCGAGAACATGTCGCGGGTCAACGGAAGGGTGATGTGACGGAACTGCTGGAACAGCGAAGCCCCTTCAATCCTCGCCGCTTCGAACAGACTCTCGGGAATACTGTCGACAGCCGACATCAAGAGCACGACATAGAAGCCCGCGGAACTCCAGATCACACCGACGACGATGACCGACAGGATGTAGTCCGGCCCGAGCCAGGGGCGCTGCAGCGCATCCAGCTTGAACATGCCAAGCGCACCGTTTACCAGACCGTTCGGGTTGAACAGGAAAGCAACGGCCACGCCGATGGCGATCGGCGAGATGATCGAGGGGAGGAAGACAGCGGAGCGGATGAACGCGCGCCCCTTCGTGCTGCGCAAGACGATCATCGAAGTTGAGACGATGACGAAGATCGCGACCCCAACTATCAGCGTCAGCGCCAGGGTGTTGCCAAACGCTGAGAGGAACACCCGGTCGGTGAACAGGTCGACATAGTTCTGGATCCCGACCCAGGTGAACTTGGCGCCGAGCCCTGACCAGGTCGACAAGCTGACTATCATCCCCGCCGCCGCAGGAGCTACGTAGAGCAAGAGGTAGAGGATGAGCGCCGGGAGAAGCATCGGAAGGTAGGTGCGGCGGCGCGCCCGATCGAGCGCGCCGCCGTTTCCCTGATCAATGACCCTGGACGGTATTTCCGCTTCGGGCAGTGGAGTGAAGATCGTCAACTACCTGTTCACTTGCTCAGCAGATCGGCGGTCTGCTGCTTACCCTGCGTGATGAACTGATCCGCCGTGATCGAGCCCCCGATCAGCTGATCATCGAGGGTGACGAACACGTTGTTGAACCATTTCGGAGCCAGCCAAGGCGTGCCATCGAAGTCGAGCGCGACCTTCGATGCGCCGTCCAGGCTCTTCTGGATCTCTCGGAGTTCCTCGGGCGCCGGCGAGTCGCCGCGAGCAGGGATGTTCAGAGCGTCCGTCGCCATGCGGTCTTCGTACTTCTTCTGCAGCGCGAAGGCCATGAACTGCGCGACCTGCTTCTTCTCCGTGGACTGAGGGTTCAAGCCCCATCCGAGAGCGCCGAGCATCGGGGTGACCTTTGCGCCTGCGTGTACGGGGGGCATCACGATGACCTTCGGCTTCTGGGTTGCGCTGCGAAGTGGCTGCGTCTCGCTTGCAAGCCAGGTGCCGTTCGCGATGAAGGTCTGGTCACCCGCAGCCCACCCGTTCTGACCGGCCGGGAACTTCGTCGCCATGTAGTCCTTCTCGAACAGGTTCGCCTTGACCAACTTTTCGACAGCCTTCGCGGCATCCCGCACGGCGGGATCGTCCCACGTCGAGGCGTTGGTAGCAAGCTTCTCCATCTCGCCTGGGCCCGCCGTGGACAACAGCAGCTGGTGGAACCAGTAGCCGTTGTACGAGGTGATCCCGCCATCTAGGGCAATGGGCTGCTTGCCGGTCGAACTCTTCACCTTGCGTGCCACGTCGAGGAAGTCGTCGAACGTCGCTGAGGCTGGGTATCGAACTTGGACTGTGTCGACGAGTCATACCAGAGCCCGATCGAGAAGATTGAATAGGGAACGAACTGCGGGCCTTCATTTCCCGAGACACCTTTGAGCACGCTCGCCGGGATCACTTGTTTGATCGTCTTGCCCTCACCCGGGATTTTGGTGTCGAGGATCCCAGAGACGTTGCCGAGCGCGGTGGAGGCTGCCAGTACCGGCGCGCCGTTGATCGACGTGTCATAGAAGTCGGGGCCGGTCCCGGTTGCGATAGCGTTCTTCACCTTGTCCTCCGCTCCCGCACCGATCCACTGAGCGTCGATCTGCTGTCCGGTCTTCTTCTCGTAGTCCTTGATGACGCTGGCGAAAAGCTTGGCCTGTGGAGTGTTGGTGGCCCAGTTACTCCAGTAGACGAGCGGTTTGCTCGGCTGGTTTGAGCCGGAGTCTTGCGATTGGGTTTTGGTGCCACATCCTGCCAAAGCGAGGGTAAGGGCGATCGCGACGATCGCGGCTAGACGACGTTTAAACATTGTGAGTCCATTCCTGAGAGCAGCGGTGATCTTGATGGGAGGAGGGTCGCATGTCGACCCGCGGTAATTATATGCACAAGTGGCGTAATTAATTCTACCCCCCTTGCACCGCGCGCAAATTGGAGCCGCAGTGCGCCGGAACTCTGCCAAACCGCGCTCGGTGTCCTTCAGCGGGCGCCCGCCTCCGGCTCAGGAGCGCAAGCCGATCCAGTGATTCCTAGCTGCTTCCAGATCTGCGGATCTGTTGCTGTGTATCGATGAATTGACGACGCCGGTTGCGTCTACATGTATGAGTCGATTATCGAAAGGATCACCGACATGACCAAGACACACGCAATCCGGCAAACGGTCCCTGTGGGCTGGGTGCTCGCGATCACGGCTGCCGCATCGCTCGTCGTATCTCTCGACCAATTGGTTGTTGCCACCGCCCTCCAAACCATCCGAATGGGGCTTCACGCGTCCATGTCGAGCCTCGAGTGGACAGTCAACGCCTTCAGCCTGAGCCTGGCGACGCTGCTGATCCCGGCATCGCAGATCGGCGACCGCATCGGCCGCAAACGAACGCTCATCCTCGGACTCTCGCTGTTCGCGATTGCCTCCGCAGCGTGCGCCATTTCGCCCAACATCGGTGCGCTCATCGCCGCTCGAGTCGTGCAGGGGGCAGGAGGAGCGCTCATCCTCCCCACCGCACTGGCGCTGCTGACGGGCGCCGTCTCACCGCAGCGGCGCGGCGTGATCATGGGCACCTTCGCCGCAATCATGGGACTAGCCGTAGTGTGCGGGCCCCTGGTTGGTGGCGCGGTCGCGCAAGGGTTGACCTGGCATTGGGTGTTTTGGATCAACGTTCCGGTCATTGCTGTGGTGATTCCATTAGCGCTGATCAAGTTGACAGAGACGAAAAGCGATCCGCAGCGGACCGATCTGCTCGGCATCCTCCTCGTTGGCGCGTCGGTATTCGGCATTGTTTGGGCACTCGTGCGTTCGGGCAGCGTGGGTTGGGGCAGCGGCGAGGTGATCGGCACACTCGCCTGCGCCACGGTGCTGCTCGCCGCGTTCATCGGTTGGGAGCTACGCGTCAGGGAACCGATGCTGTCGGTTCGTATGTTCACGATTCCCGCCTTCGCGGCTGGCAATCTATCGGCTCTGCTTCTGACTGCGTCACTGTTCAGCACTGTGTTCTTCTTCGCGCAGTACCTGCAGGTCGCCCTCGGATTCACGCCCCTCCGAGCGGGGCTCGGATTCTTGCCGTGGGCTATACCAGTCTTGGTCGTGTCGCCGATTGCGGGCAAGCTGCAATTCCGGTTGGGACCGCGTTTGCTCGTCTCCGTTGGGTTGACCATTCAATGCGCCGCCTTGATCTGGCTTGCCATGGTCGCTAGCACGCACGGCGACTATCGCTCGGACATCCCCGCCCTCGTGCTCTCCGGTGTGGGGGTGGCGATGGCCATGCCAACACAACAGAACGCGGTGATGAGTTCGGTGCCGGCATCCGAGGTGGGAAAGGCGGCCGGGACATTCAGCACCATTCGCCAGTTGGGCGGGGCGCTCGGAATCGCCATCACGGCCGCCGTGTTCGCATTGCACGGCAGCGACCGCTCCGCGGGCTCGTTTGACACCGGGTTCGCCGCCGCCGCTATCGCCGCGGCCCTGATCGCAATCCTCGGAGCGATCAGTGGTCTGTTCGTGCCGGGAGGAGTCCGTCAGGCTGCAGGTCTCTCCATCCCACCGGCAGCGACGGCCAGCGGGGTCGAGTGAGGCGAGCCACAAATGACTATCAAGCTCTGCGTTCTGTTGTGGGCCACTGCGGGCTGCGAGGCGGCTCTGGTCGATTACGAGGACACCGTCCTCGCCTTGATTCCGCAACACGGCGGCCAGGTCGTCAGTCGAGTCCGTCGTCTGGATCGCACCGAGGGGCCGTTCGAAGTTCAGCTCATCACCTTCCCTGACGACGATTCAGTCAGCGACTACATGAATGACCCGGTGCGCCAATCGCTGGCCGATGTGCACCGCAGAGCGATCGCGCGAACGGAGGTCATCCCCATCGAGATCGTGGTATGAGCAGCGCTCCAGACGGATCCCGGTCGCATCACGAAGCGCTGACGCCTCGCAGGAAGACGCTCGTGACCGCGGCCGCCGTCTCCTCGATCCCTCGGCCTCCGAAGGTCGTCGTGTCGAGTGCGCTCTTCAACAGACTCGAGAACAGTTCCACGAGCACGTCCAACGGGAGATCGACTCTGAGCGAACCATCAGCCAGTCCTCGCCGAAACAGTGAACGGATCGGCTCGGTCACCCTCGCGTGGAAATCGGGATAGGCGTCGCTCTGGGCGACCCTGTCAGCACTGAGCGCCACATACTTGCTGCCGGCCGCGATGACGGCACGGCTGAGGCGCGCGATTCCCTCATCAAAAGGAATCGCCTCGAGATTGGCTTGCTCGATCCGCACCGCGAGCTCCTCAACGCTCGCCGCCGCCATCGCGGCGAGCAACTCCTCGCGATTCTGGAAGTAGCGGTACAGCGTCGCCCGG
>Ga0105237_10002628_pt1 | contig 22102 bp, 49 predicted proteins | sample KBSC24metaG_FD_81520 | JGI IMG/M metagenome (GOLD analysis project Ga0105237, IMG submission 81520) | Corn rhizosphere microbial communities from Kellogg Biological Station, Michigan, USA - KBS C2-4 metaG | ecosystem: Host-associated > Plants > Roots > Rhizosphere > Soil | place: Michigan, USA...
CCTTCATACTCTTTCTTTCTTTCCCAAACTGCATCAATTACTACCCCTACTTCAGCTCCCACTATTCCATCGTGATTAACCATCATTGCCTGTCCTACTAAAAGTGGCATTGATTTCTTTAATACACCCGGTTTTGAAAAATCAATAGGACCATATTTATTAATAATGATTTCCGATAAAGCTCTAAAAACAGGATATACAAAATCCTCATCCTTTGGTTTTAAATCCTCGGCTGTTACTTCGGGATAATATGTATTGAAGTTAGGTGTAGTAGATTCCCATAGACCAAACTTAGATATATCCGTTGGTTTTATCTCGGCTTCTGGAATATCTACATACTTAGATAAATCGCAAGCTTTTGGTAGCTTATTAGTTACCAATGAATGACTTAAGTTAAATCGTTCTACTGAATATGGCATAGCTTAGATTTTATCCTATCCTAATGACTTTTAGTGTCGTCATCCTTTACGTTTTGCCTTTTTACTGTTCCCCTTGGGTTATTCTTATCCCTACCCTTCTTAGCTGATTTATTTTTTCCATCCTTTACACTCTTCTTGGTAGAAGGGCTCATTTTACCATCGGGTTGTGATCCAGCAGTTTTTTGCTCCCTGGTTATTCTGGGTTGTTGTTGATCCGGTTTAATCAAATTCATTTCATCGGCGTACTGATCCTGACTAATCTGACCCTGATCATATAGCTCGTTAAGATTACGGATTTTTATCTCTTGGGCCTGTTGATACTTAAGATCATCCGTAAGAGTTGATTTATTAAATTCTACATGTAATCTTTTGAATTTGAATCCCCCAAGGGTTAATGCAAACTTATAACCAAACTCCAATTGCTCAGAAATAATATCTTGGGTATTCCTTAGTTGAGAAAGCATTTTCTGAAACATTACCGTTACTAAAGTCTCAGTACCCCCGGGTCTTCCCATAAATACCGGATCAGTACCTAAACCCGCTGCAACTAATAGCTCATTTTGTTCAAATATTTCTTTTACACCAGATGCATTCTTAGTAGTTTCTTTAAATTCAAATTCATGGTCATCCTTAAATCCAACTAATACTCCATCCCTTGTCCCCGATTGTACAACCTGTTTAAATTCTTGGAGTAATTTCTTTAACCTAGCCAGATAAGCTTCGTCAGTTTCTCCCGCTTGTTGATCGGGTTTTTCCATATTTGCACTAACATATCCGAATGCACCCAATAGCGTAACTATAAATTTAATGTTATCCACCATATGTTTCTGGGTGGATATTGAATCCAATGCTGCTAGATATGGTGGATAACCATACGGTAAATCCGTATCCCCATTTAAAGCAAAGTATTTGAATTGAAGCTGATTAAGCTTTCGTAAGTTCTTAATATTATCAATAATATGCCGGAAATGGGGTCTTTGGTATGGTTGATAACTTTTATAATTCTTATCGACTACAAACCTAATAGTTTCGGGATTTACAAAACGACATTCCTCTAGGTTATTTAAGTCAAGGTTTGGAATCCATTCTATCGATGATGCACCACCTATCTGAACCTGTCTTAACATTTTATTAACTATTCCATTCATCCCCGCAGCTCCGACATGCCAAGATTTTGAACTTTCAAGAATAAAATTACGCATATCCTCAACCTGAGATTCACCTACGCTTGGATCAAATTTTATTTTATGACCCGTATTTGCCAACCTCACAAAATCATTTAATGCCTGACTTGCATCTGGGTTAACTTTTACTAATTGTCTAATTAATGGAACTACGATGTCGGATTGAACATCCGTGGGTAAAACTCGTAAGGATGCTTGAACAACATCGAATGCACTAGATACTGGAATATCCCTAGCGGATGATGGTCCCGGTGTAACTATTGTTCTTTTACCATCTATGCTAATATCCTTTTTAATGAGCTCTATTTGAGATTCTAGCTGTTTTACTCTGCTAGCCCCATCTTTAAGCTCTTGGTATTCCTTATTTGATAAAAATTTCATATTTACACCGGTAGTATGATTAACCCCTTTAATTTAATTTTTCTAACATGATTACCTATTGCTTTGGCAAGGATTGCATCGTCATGGTATTCATCAACATCGTCCAAACTTTCTCCCTCATTTGGGCCTTTTCCTTTTCCCATTGCAATCGGCTTATTTTTATCGTCATATATAAATGTGTAAGCTTCTTGAACAAAGTATTGATCCTTAATATTTATATTACCCAACCTTATATCTTCCTCAAGCTCTGATATAATAAGGGGTCTATTCTTAGATGTAGTATACCATCCGGGTATTTTTTCTTCCTTTGGTTTTTTCTTTCCTTTTTCTCTTAATAATTTAACCGAGTAATAAAGATTAGGGTAATTCTTTTGTTGTAAATCTTCCGCAACTCCCAATCCCACATCGTTTGATTCGGGAGCTAATCTTGCTCTATTATAAATATTACCCAAAGCCATCATTAAAGCACTGCATTCATTAATTGGTATTTTTCCCTTAAAGCATCCGGCTTCCTCCCCAAGATCGTTAATGATGCTTAATGCAGTGTAGTCCCTTGCTCTTCCAGTTGCAATATCCCCTGATATAGTATAGCGTCTCTTGGGATCGGGTTTATCAAAGATTTGAAGGTTATCGCCAAAGTTACGAATCTTATATATCGAAGAAAATAAGGGATTGTCATTTATACGCAATGGAGTATACCCATCCAATGCTTCCTCTATTGCTCTAATATCTAATAGATCAAATACCGAATTACCAGATGTTAAGAAATCACCATCAATTTCTTGGGCAGTTCGTCTTGACCCAAGTGTATCTCTCATCTCTTTATACCATGCATCATCCCGTTCTGGATGCATTCGCCATTTCAATCTTATTGGAGTAAATGGATTACCACCCACTAAAGCTTCCCCCCAAGTTTTATGAAAGAAATTACCTATGCCATAGGGTGTAGAATTCAATATGCATCTACCCCCGGTGGATAGAGTTGGAAATGCTGCCGCCCAAATCTGATCTGCCCAACGAATAATTGCAGCTTCATCTATTACTAATAATGATAAAGCTTCGGAACGACCCGCTTCTTCCGTTGTAGGTATTGATGATATGATTGACCCATTGGCAAATTCGATCTCTGAATGAGTACCTATATCTTTTGACCTTCCATTTATTACCTGAACCTTTAAATGATCGGGAAGATTACGGTACATAAATTTTATCTTCCTTAATACCTTCTTAGCCACTACTTCTTTGATTGAAATAATAACTATATTTTTATTCGAATGGTACATAGCAAACCATAAGCAGAATAGTGAAATTAATTCTGTTACTCCGGCCTGTCTAAATTTAAGGATTATATTAAATCGGTTTCTAAGAAAAGCCAGTAATACCGATTTTTGAAAAGGGTAAAGATCAAATTTAACTCTACCCCTTTTGGGATGAACTACATGGATACATTTGGCAAACTCAAATGGATTTGATGATACACGCAAAAGGTCATTAAATTCTTCCGAACTTAGTGGCCTATCAATTATCTTTGATGCTTGCTTCTTTGTGGATGAAGCTAAATCCCCAACTTCCATTTTTTAACTTAATGAAATATAATAGCCAGCAAAGCTAGCAGTCCAAGACCTATTTCACCAAGTGTTCTATTTCTTACTTTTCTCTCGAGTGATTCTTGAATATGCCCATTTATAGAATCTATCTTCGTTAGGTAAAGGATTGAGCCATTTTTAACTTTGATAAGGCTATCAAGTTTATTATTCTCCCGATTAAATAAGTCTATAGTTAAACTCTGTTCCCTTTGTAAAGAATCACATTCCGAGCCCTTTATTACTCTACTGGCAATTGTAGTTGAATCTTCCTTGAAAATATCTTTAATCTCTTGTTTAGTAATGTGTGATGGAGTAATATATTTAGCCATCCAATAATCGGCTCTTTTCTTATGGTATTTTAGAGAATCCCTTAATACCTTGATCTCATGAACTAATGATGTATCCGATTTTGCTAGTTGTTTAACTTCTTGCTTATCCTTATTTATTTCGGTTTTATCCGAACCTATGTCATCGGTATTACTGCTACACCTCTTTGCTCCAAATATTATGATAAGGGCTATGCCTATAGCAAATATACCGAAAGCTGGTGATGATATAAAATTTTTCATTGGTTTAACTTTGGTTTTGTTTCCCCAAACCCCTTCAATATAAATGAGGCATCGTTGGAATCATCCATTCGACCGGACCGTAGTCGACGGAAAATCCAGATGCCTCAAATAGTCATTTGGTTTAATATGATTAAAATATTATACTTAGTGTACTAAAAATCAATAATTTATTCTTGAAATAAGGCATAACTAATCTTATTAATCTTGTACACCTCAAATGTACGTAAACCTAAATTATACCAAATACTATGGTGTTTATCAAACCATGCTACTTGACACCCAGCTGAAAATCTATCTACTACATTATTTACAAGAATATCTGCTCTGGTAGTATGTCCATCTACACCCATTGCATCATCATATAATTTTCCAGACATATCTAACTTACCATCGGAATTAGAGTCTCTATACCCCTTAAAAACTTTAGGACCCGATTGAACATAAGCTGGGCGGCTATTATGTAATCCTGCTGCCCAGCAATCTTTATAGAACCCGGGAGCCATTATAAATGTTCCAGCTTGGTTGCCCAGTTCATTTTTTAAATAATGAAGTCCCGGTTTAGTAGTACCCGGAAAAGCTAGGCATTGCTTTACACCGAAATAATCAATATAGCAAGCTCCCAGTAAATCATTAAACTGATCAACAAGTAAATCTTTTGACCTTATACCAAAAAGATTTACAAATTCCTTTCTTTCATCGAATGAGTAACCAAACTCATTATAAATGAGTTTCATGGCATCATAGTTTGGATTTATCATAGTTTTCGTTTATTAGATAATACAAAAGGTAATTCAAAGCTTTTACCCCCATTAAAGGTAGAATCGGGTAATATTTTAATAATACCATCCATAACGTATGAATGGCATACTAAATTACTTTCTGGACCCATTTCCTCTGCATGAGTAATTTGTTCGGGTGTTAAATCGGGAACATATTTACCAACTCTAAAGAGAATGGATGGGGTAAATGTAGGTCTATCCATATTACCATTAAACCCCCAAACTGATTTTTCTTTATTTTTAGCAGGATTTCTTGGGTCGGTATTTATAAAATGAGTAAATTTACAACCCGGGCATTCAAATGAATAAACTCCTACTCCCCACCATCTTTCATGCCTATATTTAACTCTCATAGGTATTTTTCCAGTTTATCACAAATTCCCTTAAACCAAACTCCGACTTCGTATGGAGGAGTTTTTGCAACCGTTACTCGAGCTTTATTGATGCAATATAAAGAACGATCAGGATCATACCATAGTTTAAAAGAATCGGGGATACCCTGAATACGAGCAATCTCACGGGGTGTAAGCATATTGCCATCTGGCCCGAATTGGCGGTTTTGTTTTCTTACAGTTAATGGATACCCATCCCCAAATATCCTATAAACACCGGGTTGGTTCTTCATTTTCTCATCTTCCACTTCCCATCTTCCATAATCCTTAAACCTAGTCCTCCAAATCTCACGAGCTTCTTTAACGGTTATTTTTCTTTTTCCATCAATATATAAGGGTATTGAATAATCATCGGGTTCACGAACATGGCAATGGCTTCCATTCATTTTACCTAACCCCTCAAATAGCTCATTTACATTTTTATAATGGTAATCAGTTAAATCTGGCAAATCTATTAAACTTAAACTTGCTAACAAATCTTTCCTGATCCCGATTACTACTAATCTTACTCGAGAAAATTGAGAATTACCCCAAGCAGAAACGGGTTCGTTAAAAACCTTTAAATCATAATTAGGAAAGGATAGTTCAAGATTTACCATTTCTGCCATTTTAGGCAGATTTTCCATCATAAATATTTTTGGTTTATAATATCCTATTGATCCTATGAAAAATGTAAGGCTTATATTTTCTTTTGGGTCAGATAATTTTTTAGCTCTTGAATATGCCAGGATGGATGAATGACCACAATCTGGAGCTCCAATTATACAATCAATCGAATTCTTCGGAAATCTTATGGCTAAATCTTTTTCAAATTGGGTTTTAAAATTTAATTTCCATTGAATGGAGTTAGGGGTATGAAACACGCTTCGGGGTTCTACATTTGTAATCAGTTGATCCTTGAATGCATGGAGTATAACTCCATTGCCTCCGCATATTCCAAGAACTCTTAATCTCATGGTTTACTATTTCTATCTTTAACTAGCGAATAGGATTGTTTCGGCTATTCTTTTATTTCAAATTTGGTTACTATATTTGAAAAAATTATAAAATTATGAACTCACGATTTTGGTCCAATCATTATTTATCCACTATTGCATGGTGGATAGTTTTAGTTTTATTTATAAAGGATTATAACCATTGTTCCGGTGGTTTTACATCCATTTTAGTAAAGGACATCTTTTTGGATATTGAACTAACTATTTTATTGATTTTAACCTTTATCCGTGGGTTAAACTATAATAAATTTAAACAAAGGCAAAAAAATATAAAGGGATGAAAAAGAGATACTTAATTCCGGTTATCGGAATATTTATTATGGGTGAAACCATTAAGGGTATAAGATGGTGGGATAGATTAGAATCCACATATTATATTATATTTTCAACTTACCATGCATTATTTATTTTTATTATACCCTTTTTATTATATGAATATTTTCATTCTTGATAGAAAACCCAATCTAGCCGCATTATACCATAATAATAAGCATGTGGTTAAAATGCCAACTGAGTATGCCCAGATTCTTTCCACAGTTCTTAGATTGAAAAGAGGAAAGCCATCGGTATTTGCTAGGGATATTAAGAATACCATACTTCCACAAGAAGATCATGGAAAAGGTTATAAACAATATAAATTTGGGCTTCATGGTGAAACTCCAACGGGTCCATTCGTTTACCTATGTTCTCATATAAATCACCCGGTGGTCCAATGGGCTAATCATTCACTGGCTAATTGGCTATGGTTATGGGAACTTGCAGATTATACTGCTCAGGAATATACCTATAGATATGGTAAAATCCATGCAGCTCATAAAGTTATACATAACTGCAAAAAATACCAATTTAATTCTTTGGGTAATTTTAAACCTCTATCCCCCGATGAGTTTGCTTCGGATAAACTTACTATTCCAAAACTTTGCATGCCGGATGAATGCAAAAAACCCAAATTAGATGTTGTGAGTTGTTATAGATTATACTATGTAGTTTATAAAGGAGACTTTAATAAGTGGAAGGATAGGGAAGAACCCGCATGGGTTAATGATTGGACTGAATATGCAACCTTAAACAAAATAATATGAAAATAGTAAAAGAAGAATCTGGCCTTTCGATGTTTAATGTCGCATCATACGGGGATGTATTTCTAAATGGTAATGAGCTTGAGCAGCTTATCAAGTTCTTGAAAAATGACCCTATGGATATAAGTATTAATGATCAGACCCAAGAACTTGAAACTCTTCGGTCTATAGTCCAAAACCTTGAGCAAGTGCTTTCAAAACTAAAGGATGAACATCAAAAGGATATTGAAGCATTAACCCAAAGATTAAGAGCTGCTCATTTCTTTGATCTTAGAACCTCATTGGGAGTTATGGATCGTCTAGTAAATAATAGGGATTCCGTAGCGTTAACTCCCAAATCAAATCAATAAATCACTTCTGGATTAAACTGGTTATGCCCTTAAGGAATTATTTCAAGGATTGGAAAGAATATTATGAAGATGATCGATTTTGGCTTAAAGTAAGAAAAGCTAGGCAATTAATGCCTCATCCCGAGTGGGTTAATCATAAGGATTATTTTGTGGTAAGATTAGGAACTGGTTTGATGATTAGCTTTAGAAAGTTTTATTTTACTACCCGGAATGGAAAATCTTTATTTGGGCAATCCACTATAGATAAGATTTGGATGTTTGATACCATCTGTGATCCCGATCAATACTGGGAAGTAGACTTAGACTTAAAAAAGAAATAACACGAGAAAGCCCGGTTGGTAAGTCCGGGCTCTGCTATGTGCAAAAAGAGTAGGTGGGAATTATTGAGCTGAAAGCGTCAATGACACTACTTCATCCTCTGGTGGTCCAGCTGGAGTTGGTGGAACTACCGAAAGGAAAAGTTTTGCTGATACGATTCGAGTACCACCCTTCAAATCAGCATTTGCATCAACCCGGATTACTACCGAGTTTGAAGATGAGTTATCTACTGAAATAGCTTGGGAGTTGGCATCTGCCAATTCCTCTAATGTTGCAGTTCCTGATTCAACTGTGAAAGTTGGGGGTGATGCAAAAGAGCCGGGAGTTCCATCCGCTTTCAATCCTACAACTGATAGGACAAGGGACTTAGCTGATGAGGTTAGTGTCAAATCCATGATTACTTATGGTTTAATAGTATAACGAGTCAATACTTTCAATTTTCCAGCGGTCAATGCTTCCACCGCAACGGTGGCATCGATGGTTCTTGGTGCAGTTAACGGAGTGATAGATGATCCGGCAGTTTCAACGGGGATCAATGCAGTAAATTTAATCGGTGCAGTTGCTTGGTATGCTGCATTGGAAACCAATGTTGCAGCTTTCAATCCCGCAACTGCATCCACTGCACATCCTAATGAGATAGTTGCCATGGAAGTTCCAGAAGTGAAGTTAGTTTCAACCAAGAGCAATGCCTCCGTGATGATGGCGTTAACCGGTAATACGATTTGTAATCCAGTGACCGGGTCAAGCAATGGGTGGGCACCTACTGCTTTATTAGCAGTAACCCCCGCATCAAATAAACCCCATACTTCCCTCTGCAACCCAAGCTGTGCTTGAGCAGGGGCATATGCTCCGATAGTAGCTTTGATGGAAGCATAGGATTCCGATACATGCCAAGTTACTTGAGTCTCAACATTATTCTTATTTCCAAGATACCCATAGAAAGAAGTTCCACTCCCCTCTGCCTGAATATCCGACATAAGGACAGTATCAAATAACATCTTAACATTGTTAAGCGTCATCTTATCCCTCTTAGTTACGGTTAGTTCGAGTATCATAGTATTTTCAATTTAAAGTTAAAGTTATTTCAATTATATGAGCTGGCAGTATCGTATTAACCACTTTTTACTATTTGATTGATATGACAGTTAGATATGAACCGGATGGTGATCGTTTTCAAGTAATGATTAATGATCTTCCACATGTGATCTTAATACGTAAGGAGTTTCTAGCAACTAGGGCTTATGCTGAGCCCCCGATAGAACCTTTAATACCCAAGCAATATTGCATAGAGTTTGTAATGAAGGGTAACTCTTTTACTTGTAAATATGCAGACCGTCAGCTTTGGGTTCAAGTTTTAGAAATTTTAACTAAATTTATATGAAAGAGCTTTTATTACAACTAAGCCAAGAAATGCGAAAGGATATGGTATTTCAAATATCCATTGAAAATGATAAGGGTGATATTAGATTTAGGATGATAGATACTCAAGCCCGTAAACAAAGTGGATTTACAGTAGTAACACCCGATTTATTAAAGTATGGTCAACCAGAAATAATTGATAATTGGCTAAAGGAAAAAGTAACAGATTTAATTTTACAACTAAATAGAATAACACCATGAGTTACAAACACAAAGACCCCTGCATTAAGAATGCGCATGATGATGAAATGCTTTTCGTTCTTATGGCAAGAGATATTTATGCACCGGAAACCATTATTGAATGGATCAAAAATTCCCTGAGAGCCGGACATCCACCAGAAAAACTTCACGAAGCTCTTGACTGTGCAATTGAGATGACCAAGACATCGCACATTCATAAGAGCAGAGCAAACTCTGAGAAGATAAAAAACAAAAATGACCAAAAGTCCCATCAACCCCCATATTAGGGGTTTTTTTCGTAGCTTACTCATTTTGAGCTTAGTTGCCACTTAGTCACGAGATAAAAACCAGAGCTGGTTAGCATTTCGGGTTTTTTTCAACTAAAAACATTCAAAATCATTCATTTTAACCCTTATAAGAATATGAAAAAATTGATATGGCTTATTGCAATCATTTGGGCAATCATAATGCTAACTGGAATATTTGCAAATGCACAGGTAATTAAATCGGGTAAAGAATATAATGGATTAATTACCGATGAGACCATTAAAGTAGTTGATACGCTTAAAGCTTTTATATTGGTATCAAAGGAGCAATTCTTAAGCCCATCGGAAATGGTAATATCCTTTGGTAATGATCAATCTCCACCCGGAGCATTATATGGTTTAGCATATACCTTAAAAGGTTATATAGTTAGACAAAGAAATTTCATGGATAATTTTGAATACCTTTATGCCAATAAAAAACCTATTGGTAATGAGCTAATCATTTGGAATCATAAAGTTTGGGTATGGAAAGAATAAAGAAAGGTACAAATCAATTCCCATGACTCATATAATAATACCCAAAGAACTCTTTTGGCAATTCAAGATAGAACCAAATACTCCAATACCTGAAGCATTGGATTGGGCATTAAGTAATTTTATATCTACCAACTTAGACACTAAGCTAAAAGTATTCCAGATTGGAAGAATGATCGAAGAAGTAATGGAGTATTACTTAATAAACAATAAAGTGGGGATTTCCGATATTTTATTAGAATCCTTAATTATTCTGAAAGGGATTTTAAATTTAGAGTATTCGTGGTTAAGTATGATATGTTAGGTAAAGCAGTTATTGACAAGTACTGGTTTAGTTAATGTATCCGAGGCTCTTAAGGTTTTGGGCTTATTATAACGTATGGGTTTTGGTAGCAATATAAAACCCACTTGGTGTGCAGGGGGGATAAATCAATAAAAAATCGAATGGGGGATAAATCCCATTCGATTGAATTTGAAAAGGAAATTGATAATTTATTTAGATAATTCTTTCCTTGCAAGATCAAGAATTAATTGATATTCTTTTCTTTGCATCTCATCCGATCGATTCGAAAAATTATCAATTTTATAATCATTTATCTTCCAATTCTCTTTATAGAATTGATTGAATTCTTTGATTGATTTATCCTTTTCCTCTTTCGATCTATCCAATCCTAGAATCGATTTGCAGAATCCATCTAATTTATTTCTTAATTTTGATCTCTTATTTTTTTGATCCTTCATAGATAGATGATCTATTCCTTTATATAGGGATGATCTATTAATTTTCTTTTCCTGATCCTTTCCTTTTCCTTCTTTGATCTTAGAAAGATTTGCATCATCTGAATTTTTCTTTTTATCCTTTTTGATTTTGATTGCAGGAATAATAGATGCAATTGCATATCCGGAATGATCGATAAGAAATGAGAAATATTCAGGATGGAATGCATAAAGGATCAATGCAGAAATGATAATTAATGCATCGATGAAAAGGAATGCAAAGAAAAGAGAATCTTTTCTCATTTCTCTTTCATTCTGCAATTTTAAGATTTCTAATTGATCAAAATTGAAATCCGAGGGGATGATTGATAATTTTTTCATAATTGATAATTTTTAGATTGATAATTTATTTAATTGATAGATCAAAGATAATTGATAATTTTTTAATCCGCAAATAAAATTGATAATTTATTTTTATTTCTTTCCAGATAGGATTTAAAATCATTTTCTGAAAATCCATAATTCTCAATATTTTCATCATCGGGAATAGATTCAAGATCATCGATAATCAATCCTATTTGCAAATCTATTGATCCCCCAATCTGATTTTCTTTATTCAATTTTATGCATTCCTTTATATGGGATTCAATTAAATTAATCTTTGCAAAGATAATTTCTTCCCGAATTCCTTTTAGATTTTCTTGGAATGCAAATTCCAGATTTTGCAAATCTTGCAGATCATCCCAATGATTAAGGATATATTGAAATAATTCATCCTTTAGGGATTTTCTAATAATCTCATTTTCTTGATTTTTCATAATTGATAATTTTTAGATGCAAAATAAAATTGATAATTTATTTTTGAATTATTTTCATCTTTTCTTTTTCGGGAATCCCCCTATAATAAGAGAGGAAATCATCGAAGGGAATTCCTATCTCTTTTGCATAATCGGGATTATCCAATTTATCTAAGATCAAATTTAGATATGCATCCAGATTGCATCCTTTCTCATAATTCTCATTAATGAATTTTTCAATGAATGATTTTATCTTTTCCATAATTGATAATTTTTATCAAATATAAAATTGATAATTCTATTATCCAAATTTATTTTTTCTGATTACCCGGATCGGGCAGGAAAGGAGTTCGGCCGAACTCCATAGGCCGAAATAAACCACGATGCGGCCAAGCTCTGCCAAATTTTATAAACCAACTACAAAATTTTAGGATTCTAGTATTTCACCGTCATCTTCACGCCTTAATTCATGTACCTTAAGTTTCTTTCTAGGTTTAAGGCCATCTGTAGATAAACCTTTCTGTTTAGTAGCTAATATCTGTGGAGTACCTTCTTCTATATATTTGGTTTCAAGGGCATCAATTTTGGCCGAACTCTCTAGTAATGGTACCTCTCTATTTTGATCTATTAGTTTTACTGCATCATTAACATTTAAAAGGTTAGTGTTCTGCAGGCCTACAGGTTGATTGGTAATTTGTATATTGGTCTGGGAAGCGTTATGGTTTTGGGTAGGAGCCATTATGCGTAGGAGGCTTATCAAATTAGCATCGGTTGATATTAATCCCCGTAGGGCCTCATTAACGGCCGAACTGACGAAGGGTACGTAACCCCCTGATTGTGAGATGCGTAGGGTACCGAATTGGTCTAGTGCCAGGGCCTTAGTTGTAGCCAAATGGTTAATTGTGTTAGCCAATAATGCCTTGAATGCCTGATTCTGATTACCCAACATATATTCTCCTAATTTATTCATCCTTCTCATCGTACTGATTAATGATTCTCCTATATAATCAGCTAGATTTGTTAATGTTGCTGGTTTCTGGTTTAATCTAAACCCATCTTGTATATAATCATTTATTACTCTATTTATGATCCTATCCTTTTCTCTTTTATATTCCTTTTCTTCTTTTATTGTTTTTAGGGCTTTGATTTGATAGGTTAATCCTTGAGGCCTTTTTATTCTTATATTCATTTGTTTAAAATGGTTATTTATCTTCTTAATAGTTCTATTCATTGGCTTTTTTATGTTTTTTGGGTATAACTGGTATTTAGGCTTAATGGTTTTATTAGGTATGGGTAAACCATTGATACACAGAAAAATACCCTATTGATTTATAGGGTATTAGAAGGTTTTATTTGATCGTTAATTAATCATTTGATGGTTGGAATGGAAATGTTATAGTCTCTCCTTCACCATGTTCCCCATTTATTAAGGTAAATTCCCACCATGAATCATCAGAACCAGCCTGGCATTTATAGATATATTCATGATAATTGATATTTGCCTTTATGAGAGTTGATTCTGAACCTTCTGGGTATTCCACCCTAATATCCTTTGATTCCGGGTAATATTCTTTAAACCTTTCTATCAAATATAATGAAGTTGGATCATCCGAATATAAATAAGGTTTACCCGAATCAAAATTATGGGTAACCTCGAATAGGATATTTCCTATATAAAGAACTTCATGGTATTCTTTCCTATCAAGGTTCCTCAATAGACCATCTAAGGTCTTTCTGATCTTTTGGTAATCTTCATAAGGTAATTTAAGGTAATTTTCCATGGCTTTATGGGTTTAATTCTGGATGATTTTTATTAAATGCTTTTTCTGCTCTTTCTTCTTGAGTTTCATAAGCTCTCATGGCAGACCATTTCATTTTCCAAATGGTTTTGGTCATGGATCGATCATATAGACTTGAAAATGAGTTATGACCCAATCCCAAATGGGTATGGGCAAATTCTCCATAATAACCCCATAGAAATTGCTCATCCCTAGATAATGAATGAGATTCTTTAAATGGTATGCCTTGCATTTCCCCCCCTTAGGGTGATTGCAATATGAACTCCTTTGAATGTTGCCATAATTGATAATTTTTAATTGATAGATCAAAGATAATCATTCGGTATATTAATTCAATGTTACCTCTTTATATTTCTCTATGAGTTTTGAATCTGGAAATAACCTTTCTAATTGGGTTCTAAGGTTAATTATTGATTTTCGGGTTGTATAACTTAGATGATTTACGGGTTGTATAACTTAGATGATTTACGGGTAATCTTGGTTCTTCTCTTCCCGATTCTATATGGTGCATTTGGTCAATTGCATCTTCAATTGCCAATTTCAGATCATTAATAGCCTCTCCAGTTACCAATATCTTTTGATCTTCTACCGGGACTCTTTTCATATCCATTATTTGCTCAACCAAATGATCAATTGATTTTATTGGGTAGGTAAATGATTCCATTTCTATTTGATTGGTATCCCCATAAGGAATATTAAATTTATCCTTAAATTCCTCCGGTATATAATCATATTCTACCCCAATGGATAATGAGCATAAGGCATTTTTCATCTTATGAACATCATCTTCTACTGCATCGGGTGGAATTTCGGATAATGATGTTAGAATCTCATCAATCAAAGCAATTCCATCTTCTTTAGATAGGCATTGATCAATTGCAAGGGGTATAAAATCAAAGATATTTGCTCCATCTACACATCGATTAAAGATGTAGGTTCTTGCATCATCTTTATCTGCATTAAATGTTGGGTATTCATCCTGAATATCATAGTCCATCGAGTTAAATAGATTTGATTCTACAAATAACTCTAACATTTCTTTTTGGGTTTTCATGCTCTTTCGATTAATTGTTGAATAATAGGTTCTGAATGGTCATAATTTGATAATTTTTAGATTTGATATAAAGATAATAGATCAGAATAGAAATAAAAAAGGGCTCAGAAATTAATCTGAACCCTTCCAATCTAAAAACCCCAAACTCTTTATTTTAAACCTTTAATAAATTTCTCCAATTCTTTTAAGGTCTTTATATCCTGATCATTTGCAAAATAGCAGGCTTTTTTATGCTCCTTTAAGGTTTCAATTAAGGATAATACCTTTTTCTTTAAAACCCTATCCATTTCTTTTAGGGTAAAGGTTTTTCATTATTCTAATCTCTTCATGTACCCATTTATGAAGATCATTCAATGCCCCCAGTCGGGCATCCAGATCATCATCACCCGGATCAATTATTTTTTCTATCCGGTCCATTTCAATTAACTCACCCATTTTCTTTCTGATCTCAGAAAGATTGGTTCTTGTCATATTGTCGATTATTATATTCATGGATCAAAGATAATAGAATCTATTCCTTTAATATCAAACCCAGTGTCTTTTAATTGATCAAGTTTCTTTCTTTTCTCCTTTCTTGAAAGATTCTTTATTATGAAAAATCTTTTCACTTCTGACTTTATTTCAAGAGTGTCGATTTTACCATTAATATTTACCAAATAAAGGTCTGAATTACCAATCATTTTACTCGATTTTAGATATTGGGGCAATTCTGACCGGGATGGTCTTTTGTCCAAAATGATATAATTCCGTTTGATCTCTAAGGCTAAATAGCATATCCCGGTCATGCTCAGGCAGATCAGAATTGCAGCTACAATCAAAAGAGCAGATGTGAGTTTCATTTTCGTTTCTAAGGGTTTGTTGGGTTTCATATTCTGAATTGGTTATAAAGTGAATGTAATCTATTGTACCATCATTATTAAATTGGGTAATTCTTATTCCGGGTTCTATTTGAATGAATGAAATGCTAACCCAGTAATTAGTAACCATAGTTGCATCAAATAACCAAGTTTCACCCCTTACAAATTGAAATTGCCTATTTCCAATTCTAACCAAACGGCCTGGATCAACAACTTCATATTCACCCGGTGCTAAAATTTTGGGTTTGGGTTGAAAATCCTTAATGGATTTCTTTTTTGATAAGACCTGCATCAATTGCTTGCTGGGTTGCATTTTGTTTGTATAATTGGATTGATTTCTCAATAATGGCTTTAAATTTCCTTATGGCATTCTTTTTATTTAATGCTAATAGATGAACCGATTCTGGATCAACATTTGCCCTTAACCTTTTGATTTGCTTTGTAGTTGGGTCTGGAGTAAAATTACCTTCTTTCTCATGGGTTAGTTGAGTTTGAATCTGGACATTTTGGAAGATGATTTGCTTTACTTTCCAATTCTTATCCATGGCATATACATTTAAACCATTTGGATTATTTATGGTTTTAACTATTTTCTGTTTGATGATCTGGCGTACGATCTCTTGCTTTTCCTCATCGGTTTTGATAATATCTATTTCCATTGGTTACGTAATTTTGGTTAGGTTCATAGTTTTGATTCATCGATTAATTTCAATATTGCCATCCATCTTTCCTTTGAATCATACTCTGTCCAAATTTTTTGTCCGCATTTAAGGTAAAGGATAATACTAAACCAATTTGTACCCTCTATAGTTGATTGAATACCCACAAACTCATCACATCGGAACTGAATATGTATAAGGTTATTGATATAAATCTTTACATGATTGCCAGATACTAATAATTTATATGTTTCTTTTTTGTTCATGGTAGTGGGGTTTCTTTTGGTTCTAATTTTGGTATTCGAGGAGTTTTCCAATTCTTATGATTTGCCCATGCTTCTGCAAGATCAAATAACCTAGCTTCGAATTCAATGGGATCACCATAATATTCAATCAATAAAATATATGGCCTATTCACTTCTGGTCTTTCTAAACCAGTTACTTTGAATGGGTGTAATGCAGTTCGATTAATCCAAATCTCAAACTCATCACCATCATTCCTTTTCAGGGTAAATAATCTCTTTTCCATGGTTATTTCTTTAGGCTATCCCTTATATCCTTTAAAGATAAATTTGCCATTATAAGCAAAATGAAAATTAAAAATAATAAACCCTCAATCATATCAATTTAAGCAAAGTATTGAAACCCAAGATTCATAACCAAAATACCATTCAATATCTGTAGATTGCCACTTACCTATACCGTATATTTCGGGATGCCATCCAAATTTCCTTGTTCGGATTGGGGTTTGCTGTAATTGGTATTCCATAACTTTAATTTTAATCTGAATAAATATACCTATAAGGTACTTCTGTAATTCCAACTTCTACATCCACCCAGCATGCTCTCAATAGTTTACCAATCACAAAACCATTTCTATCCTCAAGTTTTTGTAAATGGTCTAATATTTGGTTTTTTATACTCTGGTTATTTGGTTTGAAATTTAATACATACCCACCCACAAATTCATTAAACCATTTGTCCAAATTATATTCAGGTTCTAAAGCTGCTTTATTATACCCTTCACGAATCTTTTCCCCGAGTAATTTATGGTGAAATAATTCAGATGCCCAATGCTTAATAATCCTTCGATCATTGATTGCCCTTTTCTTATAGGTTACTTTATCCAACAATTTCACATTTCCATATTTCCTGCTCATAGCTTTAAGGGTTAATTTTCCTACTATCATATTATTTGAATAAATGTTCAATTGCTGGGTTTTCTTTTGATGTGCAAATTCTAAGGTTTAAATCTCCTTCGCCCCAATAGTAATCAGTTTCACATTCTACTGTATTACCCAGGAAATCTAATAATTCTATTGCTTTCTGATAAAATGAAGCTTGGGCTACTAAATGATTTTTAGTTTCAGTAAATCCTTGGCATTCGTCGGGGGCTAGATTGATTGTAAAGCATATATCTTCGCCTTCTTCAATCAAACCCTCAAATTCCCCGATTATTAACCATTCATCCCCTGCTTGATCCTTTACTAATTTGGGTTGAAATTTTTTGTTTGCCATAGCTTTACATTTTAATGGTTACATATTCATCAATATTCTCAAATGGAACCTTAACTCCATTTCCATCCGTGTCGATTAAAAGCAGATGATCCGAATCTGCACCTTTTATGGTAAATTTGGTCATTTCCCAATGCAGTTTAGTTTGGTCATTTCTTCGGTAGACCGTTGTACCTCTTTCGATCTCATCCAATTGGTCTAATGATTTAAACCTTTGACGATTCATTTGGGGTTTTTCTCTTCTGGGCATAATTGATAATTTTTATTTGATGGATCAAATATAGAAAAAGATATAACACAAAAAAGAACCAGGTTTACTTTTTTTCCTGGTTCTTTAAATTCTTTTTTCTGGTTTTATTGCAATCTTCGGTATCTATGCAGATAAAGTCTCGGCTATGATGAATAACTCCTTCAATATTAAGTACGGTATCTGGGTATTTTCTTCCGCATCGCTTGCAGCATCGCCAGATGTATTCTTTTAGTTGGTTTAGTTCTTTATTAGATACCGAGACCATATGAACCATGATAAGATTAGGAATAAGATTTTCATAGTCCAAATAGCATAAGGAACTACCTTCTCATTAAAATGCATTCGAAAAAATTGATCCCACCAGCTCCCGCCAACATGCAGGAAGGGATTTTCACCTAAACCCCAATTTACCAATGCATCGGTTAATATCCAAACAATTGGCACCATTGCAATATCAAATAAAAATGTATAACCCCAAGTTGGATTTGGACTGGTTAATGATATTACTATACTAACCATAAACCATTCCATCAAGTGATTGATTCCTTTCGATTTCTGCTTTCTGATATATTCAGCATCATTGATTGACTTTAGGATGATATACACTATGCATAACACCCAACGAATAAATTGACTCATTCTTTCTTTTCAGTTAATTTTAACCAATCGCAATATGATCCGATCAGATACATGGTCCATACAAACCCAAGAATTACCAAGCCAACTGCAATATCATGGCTTGACTCATCCCATCCAGTCGAATAAACCCAATAACCCATAAATCCAAAGATTATTAAGGTTACTGCAATTAAACCCCAAATCTTATTAGTTTTGAGGTATTCCCAAAATGTTATATCTTCCATGGTTTTTTTATTTCTTTATTAAATCAAGCTTGTGGATAATGTTCCAGATCGTACCATACGATGCTTTATATTTTTTCATTAAGCTATGGATTGAAACTTTTTTATCAGTTTGAAGTTTAGAAGCTCCTCCACCATTTTTATATTCAATTCGAATGGCTTTTCTTTGATCCTTGGTCAATTTTGGATTAACCTTATATTTTTTGGTTTCCTTTGCTTTTCTAAAAAGCTTTAAGGGTCTTAATGCTTTCATAATTTTTTTGGTTTAAATAAAAAGAAAGGGTTAAGCATTTCTACCTAACCCCCATTCGTTCGCTTTGGCATGTCCGCAAAGAATTATCAAAACTTTGGAGGACTAACGAATGTTTTCTTAGCAAATGAGCTTGCTTCTGCACGCAATGCTTCTCGTTCTGCACCCGGAGCAGCTTTCTTGATGTTCTTAATGTAAGAATCACGGTGGCGTCTTGCATCGGTGCGGAACTTCTTCCGGGCATCAAGAGTGGTACATCCTTTCGGATAGATATACATCAAGTCCTTTACTGCCGAAATGGCTTTCTTGATGTTCGATGCATTCTTTACATCGGTTTTGGCATTCTTTTTCGAAGTTGCCTTCTTTAATACCTTTTTTAAGGTTTCCATAATCTTTTGATGTTTAAATGATAAAATAAATTTTAATTACATATCAAAGATATATGATTGATATTTATAAATCTAATGGTTCTTCACATTTTTATCATGGTTAACTATTCTACTTATTACTCTTCTATTAACTCCAAACTCTATACCTAAATCCTCCTGACTCATTCCATCAATATAATAATACCTTATTACCCTTTCCTTATCAATATTCTTAGTTTTGTAATTTTGGTTTTTATCATGCAAACCCATTTTATAGGAATGCATTACATTATACTGATGAGTACACCATTCAAGGTTCCAATCCCAATTATTTAATTTATTGCCATCCTTATGGTTAACTTCCGGAAGATTATTTGGATTCTTTTTAAAATGAATGGCTACTAAACGACTAATTAATATATTTTTTATACGACCATTACCACATAAGGTAATTCTACAATAACCGAAATTATTTAAAGTATGCCTTTTCTTTACCCAATAAAAACCATTCCACTTTAATACCCTACCGGAATTAGATACTTTATACAGACCTTCAAAATCCTTAATTGGTTTCCATCTCTCCTTGGTCATATTTTTCCTCGGTTTCTAAATATTTTAAATATTGAATAACCAACTACATGAACTAATCCCAAAATGATTATACCAATACCATTGGATATAATTGCAATTATAGCTGCTATTACTAGGGCTACTAAACCCAGGATAATTAATGCAGCATCCCAAATGTAATTTAGTATTTTCATTTTACATGGTGTTTAAATCCAAGCCTTTCATATATTGTCATGTTATGATCAAATGCACCCTTACATCTAGTTTTCCATTTTCTTTTGGGTCCTTCAGTTCCATGACAAATCTGGTGTCCTTTAAACGAGGTTCTTGAAATAACTTTGTTAGCAAGTTCTTGATCTTGGGCTCTACCATTTTTATCTGGTTTAAATGGGCAAGTTTTACAGTAATTTTTATTTACCGGTAAATCACTGGACTTTGGGTGTTTCATTTGCCTTTGCAATTCGGTCCGCTTCTTCCTGAGCAGCATATATCCCTGCTAAATCCATTATATCTAATTCCTTGCCTTTTTCATTCAAGTTTGAAATCAAATCGATCAATAAGGAACAACTACGATCTGATAGTTTGTCAAGACTTATTCTCATAAATCTTGCCCCTAATCTAAGGCATTTTATCTTATCTTCCTTTGTCATTCCTGTTTCTTAGTCTTTCGTGTATAAACTCTATGGTGTCGGATACAAAGAAAGCAAAAGCAAGCCATGCAATGGCTTCTACATTTTCTTTGGTGAGTGGTCTTATTGCATTAGCTATTGATAATGCTCCCATGTATATTGCTAGTCTCGTTGCCCTTCAGTTTTCTTTTTCTTGGAAAGAAGTTCCTCATTGGTCATGGGTATTGGACCATCCAGTAAATTCCTAACTTCATCCTTTCTCTTATCGATCAGAGTTGCAAAAAATGCTTTCATAGCTAAACACCATTGCTCATGATTTTCTTTAATCACAATGGGCTCTTTTGCTACTACATTGATGGTAATATCGGGCTTATTAGTTTCAATATCCTCAATTTCCCGAATGTTCTTTTCTAATGCCTCAATTTCTTGGGCTAATTGTAAGTGTGTTTTATTTGCCATGATAATTTTTATTTTGCTTTTATCTTCTTTTCATTTACCCACCTAAAACCCTCTTTTCTTTTATTTGGTTCTGGGTTAATTGAGTATTCTATTGATAAGGGTTCTATATTTTGAATTGCTGCTCCAAGTATTTTACCTGTTTGCCAAAAATCATTTTTATAAGTTTGGTATTTAACTACTTGACCATTTTTATACTTTCTAGCCTTCTCCAAAATTAAGTTATGTATTTCTATTATCTCAAGTTTTATGGAGTTAACGGCTGTATTTAACCCATTTAACCTTTTAGTTAAATGCATTATTTGAAAACTATCGGCTCTTTTCATATCTTAAAATTTAGGTGTTTCAATCATTGCCCTTAGGTTTGATGCATCTTTAGCAAACCAAATCAATGCATCATCTTTGGCATTAAATACTTCCATTCTTGCTCTTCTCAAAATATATAGTCTACCCTTAAATAGGCATCGTAATGTTTCCCAAGGATAAAAACTAGATGGTTCCACTTTTGACCATTGCATTGATCCATCTGCAGTTAATGAAAATATATCACCCAGTGTAATATGATCAGCTTGCTTCTTGGTTAGCTTTAATGCCATATACTTCATTTAAAATTATTTCTTCTTCCAATTCTACTTCAACCCCAATTTTTATTGCTTCTTCACATTCGGGGCAAATAACCGGAATTGAAGCAAATGCCGGAATATATCTACCATGACTTTTTATGCAGTATGGACATACGAATTGGGTCATGACCCCAAAAGTTTAGTTCCACCATTGCCTCTTAATTCAGTTTTATGGTCAATTGTTGATCCTGCTTGAACTCCTTTGAAATAACCATCTTGGGATGTACTCATCCTTTTTCTTTTAGAG
>Ga0105237_10002634_pt1 | contig 22084 bp, 14 predicted proteins | sample KBSC24metaG_FD_81520 | JGI IMG/M metagenome (GOLD analysis project Ga0105237, IMG submission 81520) | Corn rhizosphere microbial communities from Kellogg Biological Station, Michigan, USA - KBS C2-4 metaG | ecosystem: Host-associated > Plants > Roots > Rhizosphere > Soil | place: Michigan, USA...
ATAGTCCGACCGAATGTAAAAAAGTAGACGTACCTTAGGGTATGCTAAAACGATTTAGTAAGATATTGATGTTGCTGCTGGGGCCGGCAGCCGTCATCGGCCAACAACCAGCGACCATCACTCCCCGCGAAAAGACGAGTTTTCAAATATCTGCTCCGTGGAAGGCGGAGTATGATGTCCGCAGTGACATTGCCATGGTCTATGGCGTGAGCAATGATTTTGAGGAAAGAGTAAAGGCGTACAGGGACAATGGCTATAATGTCCAGTTCATGACGGGTATCGCCTGGGGTGAATACCAGGATTATTTTTTGGGCAGGTACGATGGCAAAATGCATCTCGACGAAGGACAGAAGCAGCGGAATGGAGATACGATATGGCACGGGCACTACGTTCCTTATATCGTGCCGACGGATTCTTATCTGGGGTATATGAAATCCATCATCAAGCGGGTGATCGACGCGGGCATCACTGTCATCTACCTCGAGGAGCCGGAGTTCTGGGCCCGGGCCGGCTATAGCGAAGCTTTCCAATCCGAATGGCAGAAATATTATGGCAGTCCCTGGGTGGCTCAGCACGCGTCGCCCGAAGCCACCTATCTTTCTTCCAAGCTGAAGTACCATCTTTATTATAATGCGCTGAACGAGGTATTTACTTATGCCAAGCAATACGGAAAAGAAAAGGGGCTGAGCATACGTTGTTTTGTACCTACGCACAGTCTGATCAATTATTCTTCCTGGCAGATAGTAAGTCCCGAGGCGAGCCTGGCGTCCCTGCCGGCGGTAGATGGCTATATCGCACAGGTATGGACCGGCACCAGCCGGGAACCTGTGTTTTTCAACGGGGTGGAGAAAGAGCGGGTATTTGAGAACGCCTTTTTGGAATATGGCTGTATGAAATCCATGACGGCGCCTACCCACCGGAAGATGTATTTTCTCACCGACCCCATCGAAGACGCCCGTCGCAGCTGGGATGATTACAAACGTAACTACCAGGCAACTTTTACGGCAGAGGTCATGTATCCGAGCGTGGATAATTTCGAGGTTATGCCCTGGCCGAACCGGATATACCTGGGTAAATTCAAGGTGGAAGGTTTTGACAAACCGCAGCCTATTGCGCCCGAATATGCTACCCAGATGCAGGTGATGGTCAACAGTCTGAACGATCTGCCGGCGTCCACCAATACCGTAAAAGGCAGCAAGGGTGTCGGTGTGCTGTTGTCCAACTCTATGATGTTCCAAAGATTCCCCACGCATAAGGATTACAGTGATCCCCGTCTGTCCAACTTTTATGGAATGGCGCTGCCGCTGTTAAAGAGAGGTGTGCCCGTGGAAACCATACATATGGAGAACCTTGGCTTCCCTGAGACATTGAAGGATATCAAAGTGCTGATCATGAGCTATGCGAATATGAAGCCTCCGACGGCGGATGTACACAGGCGGCTTGCGGAGTGGGTGAGGAATGGAGGGATACTTTTATACTATGGCAGGGATGACGATCCTTTCCAGCAGGTGAAGGAATGGTGGAATAGTAACGGGAATAATTTTGGCGCTCCGTCGGAGCATTTGTTTGGCCTGCTGGGTGTGCGTTCCGGGGCCGGCATTCATGTCGTCGGAAAAGGCAAGGTTTATATCGTGCGGGAAGACCCTAAGGAGATCGTCATGACTGCGGGGCAGGATAGCGGGTTTGTGCGAACGGTGCAGCGGGCTTACCTGGCGGGGACGCAACGTCCTTTGCAATTTAAAAACTATTTATACCTGGAGCGAGGGCCCTATACCATTGCGGCTGTGATGGATGAAAGTGTCAGTAATGCACCGCTGATTATAAAAGGGCCGGTGATCGACCTCTTCGATCCCAACCTGCCTGTATTGTCCGAAAAGATCGTGAAGCCTGGTGAGCAGACTTATTTATATGCGCTGGACAGGGTGACCGATAAACGGCAGGCGCGCGTTCTCTGCGCTGCGTCGAGGACCTATGAAGAAAAGCGGAGCCCGGGAACTTTCTCTTTTGTTGCCCGGAGTCCGCTTGGAACCTGGAATGTCATGCGTATACTGCTGCCATCCCCACCGACGGCGATCGAAGTGGGGGGTGTAAAGATGCATATGGCTGATACCATCGCACATGCATGGGATGCCGTATCGCATACCTGTCTGCTGCGATTTATGAACGACAATAAGGGTGTGTCCGTGAAGATCAACTATTGACCCTGCGGTCCAATGGGTGAGATCCTCCATCCGAGCAACTGCTCCAATCTGCGGATACGATGATAGATCACGGGAGTCCTACCATGCAGTATGGTTTGCCAGATATTCACCTGCTGCTCGCCGGTCTGTGCCAGCTTTACCAGGGCATCCCGAAGTCCCCGGCCATAACCCAGGCGATAGGCGAATTCATCCTGGCTGTATTCGCGTTGCCGTAAGAGCAGAAGGTGAAGCCAGAAAAATAACAGATCCAACACGAAGGACGTGACCATGAACCCCCAAACTGCTCCTACCGCGAACGTCAGCGTCATGCTGAAAAATTGCACGATAAAATAAAGAACCGGCATCAATAGGAACCACTTCAATAGCAGTTTGGGCCGGCGCAGGATCTTTGGGAGAAAGCGGGCCGTGGCAAATGCCCAGGTGACTATCGTATCCCTGGTGAGCAAATGTCCCAGCTCGTGCGTCATCACGCCCTTCAGCTCTTCATCCGTCAGCTCGTCCAGCAGGGATGCCGAGATGGCGATGGTGTCGTAGCCAAAGGAGAGGATCTTTTCTTCCTTTTCTTCCACGATGCGCAAGCAAAACTTTTTTTCACAGGAGGCACTTTTTAACACTTCCTGTAAACATGCCCGCAGCCTTATTTCTTCTTCCATGATGGGTGGACGCAGGCGTCCGTGAAAGAAAAGATGGGCGGGTGAAAGAAAGTAAACCGACAACCAGCAGATCAGGATCCAGGACGTCATGGCTATTGCCAATGTCCACCAGGAGATAAAAATACCGCCGACAGCGAGCGAAAGCATGAAAATGAAACCGATGAGGAATACATACAGGGCGACTGCCCCGATGCGAGTGATCTTAGACATAGCAATAAAGTTTAAGTGATAGAAAATTTTTTTGACCGGCAGGCCAAAAAAAAATGACCTCGCAAGTAAGGTCATCTTTTTATTATAAAAAAACGAAGTTCTTTAGTAATCGAGTCCCAGTCTTCGGGAGATGTCGGAGTTGAATTTGCCGGTGGGATCGTATTTCTTTTTGATGGCCATCCACTCCTGGTATTGCGGGTACATATCCTTGAACATCTTTTCATCCAGCATGGCGTCTTTGCCTAAATACAGTCTGCCGCCTGCCGCCAGCACTTTGGCGTCCAGCCTGGGAGTGAAGGTGTGGAGCTTTTTTGTGACCGGAAAGTCGATGGCCAGGGTATATCCTTTAAAGGGGAAGGAGAGGATACCTTGTCCATCGCCCATTCTTTTAAATACGTTCAGGAAGGGGGTGCAGCCGCTGTCGGCGATCATCTCCAGTATCTCTACCAGATGCTGCCGGCCATTCTCCTCAGGAATGACAAACTGGTATTGGATAAATCCTCTTTTGCCGTAGCCTCTGTTCCAATTATTGATGGCATCCAGCGGGAAGAAGAATTTTTCGTAATGGACGAATTGTTTTGGGGAGTTCTGTACAAAGGCAATGACCCTGTTCAATATCCTAACCGTGAGATTGTTCAAGGTGAAGGAGGGGAGAAAGATGGGGACGGAGAGCTTGCCTTTGGAATGCAATTTTAGCGGCTCGCTTTTTAACTTATCGGGTAATTCCTCCAGTTTGGCGGAGTTGCCAAAGGAGATGACACCGCTGCCCAATTTATTTCCCTTTGCCAGCGCATCGATCCAGGCAACGGAATAGTTGAATTCATGATCCAGTTTGTTCAGGGTCTCGAGCATATGATCCAGGTTGCGGATCTTGACGCTTTTTTGTCTGAAGTACATGGTCTCCACCTTCCGCAGCTGGATACGGGCCGTGAGGATAACTCCCAATAATCCAAGGCCGCCGAAGTTGGCCCAGAAGAGATCGGGATTCTCTTCGCGGGAGGCGGTCAAAATGCTACCGTCTGCCAGGAGTATTGTAAATGATAAAACGCAATTGACAAAAGAGCCATCGATGTGATGCGCCTTGCCGTGAATATCGTTGGCGATGGCTCCGCCTATGGTGACGAATTTTGTGCCGGGGCAGATCATGGGAAGCCATCCTTTGGGACCGAAGGCAGAAATGATCTCTTCGAGGCTGGCTCCTGCCTGGCATTCGAGAATACCCTTCTGCTCGTCGAATGCAAGGAAATTATTATAGGCTGTACAGTTGATGACGTAATGCTCCTTATTCAGCGCCTGGTCGGCATAGCTTCTACCCAGTCCCCTGGCTATCAGTCCATCTTTTGGCAGATAATGTTTAAAATCAGCAACATATCGGGGAGATAAAACATACGATTCAGACACGGGGTAGTTGCCCCACCCGGACAACGGCTCTTTTTTGACTGGCATTCGGGAGATTTGGGGGCAAATTTACGGAATATATCCGGCCGGGTGCCGGCTTCGTGGGTAAACACTAATTTAATTAATATCAGGCCGGATGTGGGGGTTAGTGAGTATATTCCGGATATGAAAAAGAATATACTCTTTCTTATCGGAGTTATTCTATATGGCGCAGCCGGCGCACAGGCGCCCGCGGAGCAGTATCCCGTCGACAGCGCCTCGGTGGAACATCCTGGTGTCCCTAAGGGCGAGGTGCTGAAGTTCACATTCGACCAGTCCAAAGTATATCCCGGCACGTGGCGTGAGTATTGGGTATATATTCCCGCGCAGTACCGGCCGGATCAGCCTGCCTGTGTCTATGTCAACCAGGATGGTATTCAATGGAAGGCGCCTACGGTAATGGACAATCTCATTTATAACAAAGAGATACCTGTCACCATCGGTGTCTTTGTCACACCGGGGCGGGTGCGGACCGGGGCGACCGGCCAGGCTGGCGATGCGGCGGGTTCGCTGGACAGATTCAACCGCAGCTATGAATACGATGGGTTGGGAGATGTCTATGCAAGATTTCTGCTGGACGAGCTGCTTCCCGATGTCGAAAAGCAAAAGACGACGGATGGGCGCGCGATCCATCTGTCCGGCCGTGGCAATGACCGCGCCATCGGAGGTTCCAGCAGCGGGGCCATTGCTGCCTTTACGGCGGCCTGGGAGAGACCCGATGCTTTTTCGCGTGTATGGAGCGCCATTGGTACCTATGTGAGTCTCCGGGGCGGGGACCGTTACCCCGGCCTGGTTCGCAAATATGAGCCCAAGCCGTTGCGTATCTTTTTGCAGGATGGTTCCAATGATCTGAATATTTATGGCGGCGACTGGTGGAAGGCCAATGAAACGATGGAACGGGCGCTGGTTTTTTCCGGATATGACGTGAAGCATGTATGGGGTGAGGGCGGACACAGCGGTGCACAGGGTGGTTCGCTGTTCCCTGACGTGCTGCGCTGGTTGTGGAAGGACTGGCCAAAACCTGTGGCCCCGGGTAGTTCACGGAATCAAATGCTGATGGATATATTAATACCGGGCGAAGGATGGGAACTGGTGGGACAGGGATATTCCTTTACGGAGGGGACTGCCGCCAATGCAGCGGGCGAAGTCTTTTTTCAGGATATACCCAATGCGAAGACGTACCGGGTAGGGGGTGATGGGAAACCCATTCCCCTGGCGATAGACTCGAAGAAGGCCAGCGGTACCAGTTTTGGGGTGGATGGCAGACGTTATACCTGTACAGGCAGTCATGAGATACTGGCGTATAGTCCTACCGGTGAGGTTTCGCTTGTGACGGACAATATTTCGGGGAATGATCTTGTGGCCGCACAAAATGGGAATATCTATGTCACGTCTCCGGATGGATCGGAGAAGCCCGGTAAGATCATTCTTGTGACACCGAAAGGAGAAAAGAAAGTGGTGGATGAGGGGATAAAATTCCCGAATGGAGTAGCGCTTACGCCGGACCAGACGCAATTGTACGTCACCGAGAGCGCGTCCCACTGGATATGGCTTTATACTATTATGTCGGATGGCTCGCTGTCGAACAAACAGCGGTATGGCTGGCTGCATGTGCCCGACACCCAGGAAAATGCGTGGCCTGACGGGTTGCGGTGTGATACTGCCGGTCGCGTTTATACTGCTTCCCGTCTGGGGATACAGGTCCTGGATCAGGCCGGCAGGGTGAATGCCATCTTACCTGTGCCATCGGGACAGGCGTCCAATGTCTGTTTTGGGGGAGCTGCGTTTAATATATTGTATGTCACCTGTGGGGATAAGGTGTACCGGCGTAAATTAAAGACGAGGGGGGTGAATAGTTTTGAAAAACCTTATAAACCTGTGACGCCGAGATTGTGATCAATATTCGTCCCCGGTGGTCGGGTGTTTGTGGGACATGGCGGTTTATGTACCTTTAGTCCCTGCAATATAAAAAACCAAGATGTATAAAAAAGGCCTGATTATCGCTGCTGTCATTGTATTGTTCTTTTTTTCGGGATTTGCACAGGAGGCGGGGGGGAAAGCACAGGAGACGGAGCTTAATTCCGGCTGGAAATGTATCAACATCGGCAAGCTAAAGGCGACGGGGGAGAAAATCTCGCAGCCTGCGTATGCGTTGACGGGGTGGATGGAGGCTACGGTGCCGGGTACGGTGCTTACGACGTTGATCAACAATAAGCTCATGCCCGATCCTTTTTACGGGATGAACAATGAGCGGATACCGGATATTTATAATGTGGGGAGGGATTATTATACGTACTGGTTTGTAAAAGATCTTACGGTGCCAAGTGGGGGGCAGGTGTGGCTGGATCTGCGGGGTGTGAACTATAGCTGTAATGTATATCTCAATGGGCACAAGCTAAATGACGAGGTGCATAAGGGGATGTTCTTACGGCAGAGCTATAATATTACTCCTTATCTGAAGGCCGCCAACAGGCTGGCTGTTATCGTCTATCCGCCTGATCCGGTGGGCAATCCAAATGGCGGGCAGGGTGGAGATGGAGAGATCGCGCGGAGTGTGTCGCATCAATATGTGGCGGGTTGGGATTGGATACAGCCTATACGGGATCGGAATACGGGGATATGGGATAAGGTTACTATACGCCGGACGGGGAATGTGCGGATCAGGAACCCTCATGTGGTGACGCTGGTGCCGGGTGTGCGTATGCCGGATGCGGCGGATCAGGCGCCGGCGGTGGTGCGGGTGAGTGCGGAGCTGGAGAATGCGGGTGGGGAGCCTTCTGTGGGTGTTTTGGAATATACGCTGGATGGAAAACGGGTGCATATGGATGTGACGTTGGCGGCACATGAGACAAAGGAGGTGAGGTTGCCGGACCTGGAGCTGGTGCATCCGCGGCTGTGGTGGCCGAATGGATATGGGCAGCAAGAGCTATATAAAATGAAAATGAGGTTTGAGGGAAGCGACTCGGTGGGTATCGATTTTGGCGTGCGGGAGATCAGTACTACCTGGAATACGACGACGCGCAGCCGGCAGGCGTGGGTGAATGGGCAGCCCATCTTTATCAAGGGCGGCAACTGGATCCTATCGGACGAGCTGCTGCGGTTTAGTCCGGAGCGGTATGATGCGGAGGTAAGATTTCACCGGGATATGAATTTGAATCTTATTCGGGTGTGGGGTGGCGCTTTGACGGAGCGACCGGAGTTCTACCACTCCTGTGATAAATATGGGATTCTTGTCTTTCAGGATTTTTGGAATTCGGGAGATTGTAATGGGAGGTGGACGGACCCGAAGAAAAAGGAAGATCAATGGACGAGAAGACAGTATCCCGATGACCATGGACTGTTCCTGGCATCTGTGGCCGACCAGGTGAAGATGATCCGCAACCATCCTTCTCTTGCATTCTGGTGCGGGGGGAATGAGATCACGCCGCCCTGTGATATCCTCCGGGCCATGAAGGATTCTATCATGCCGGCACTGGATGGGACGCGTTATTTTTTCGACTATAGTAACTCCGACAGCATGTCGTACAATTTCCTGGGCGGGAATGGGGATGGTCCTTATGGGGTGCAGCCTATCCATACGTTCTGGGCGGACAGGACCTATCCTTTCAATAGCGAGGTTGGGTCTGTGGGGATGGGGGATATGGAATCGCTGGAGCGCTTCCTGCCGGAGGCCAACAGAGTGGTGCCTGGTATGGGAAGACACCAGGAGGATTCGGTGTGGAACTATCATAAATACATCGGGTATGACTCCACGATATATGCGTATGGACCCGTGAAAGACCTGAAGGATTTTGCTTTTAAGGCGCAGCTCGTGAATTATGATCAGTACAGGGCGCTTATGGAAGGGTTTAGTTCGCATATGTGGGACTGGTATACGGGCACCATTATCTGGAAGACGCAGAATCCCTGGACGGCGTTGCGGGGGCAGATGTATGACTATTATCTGGATGTGAATGCCTGTTTGTATGGATTGCACTCGGGCAGCGAGCCGCTGCATGTCATGTTCGACCCCGTGGAGAATATGGTGATGATCGTGAACAACACGCTGCGTTATCACCGGGATATGATGCTGGAAGTAAAGACCTATGATATGGAAGGGAAGGAGCGAAAGATCACCGATGTATATGAGGAGATCGGGCCGTCTGCTGTGCGGAAGTATTTGCCGATGGGCAGGGGGATCGACCGGATGCGGCGGGAAAAGGGCATGTTCCTTTCGTTGCGGCTGCTGGATGAACATAGGCTGCCTATTAGTGATAATTTTTACTGGCTGCCGGATTCGACGGGGCATTACCCGGGGTTGCAGGAAATGAAGAAGGCGGGGTTGAAGGTGGAGGCAAGGATGGGGGAAACTTCGGCGGGGGGAACTTCCGCAGGGGATACTTCCGCAGGGGCGAGGATCGTGACTGTTACGCTGAGTAATCCGGCGGGCGGGCCTGTGGCCTTCTTTAACCGGCTGTCGCTGGTGGATCCGGCGACGAAGAAGAGGATACTGCCTGTGTTCTACAATGATAATTATGTGTCGGTGCTGCCGGGAGAGAGTAAGACCATCACCATGGAGTATCGGCCGGCGGCTGGTCAGGCTGTGCCGCTGGTGTCGGTGGAAGGTTGGAATGTGGACCTTTATTTTTCAAAGATCCTGGCAAAGTGATTTTCCAGGTGGCTGCGCATACCTGTCCTGAATTCATCGGGTGTGCCATGCTCCAATAATTCCACCAGGTTCTTGTGGCTGACAAAGGTCTTTAGCATCGGCTGTTTTTTTAACAGACCGCTGTTGTGTACATAGTCGAATACGGGGAGTAACATTTTCTGGAACTTTTTCATCGTCTCATTTCCCGTAATCTCATAGAGCTTGCCGTGAAAGGCAATTTCGTGCTCGATGTTGAAAAGATGATATTGGGTGGCCGGGGGCTCGTTGGCCACTATCTTATACAGCTGTGCGATATCTTCCTTTGTGATGCGGTGGTATAACAGGTCCGCCATTCCAATCTCCAACACGAGGCGTATCTCGAATATTTCTTTTAGGGTGCCCTGGTCGAGGACATGCGGGTTCATGCTTTTGCTCATGATACCGAAGATGTCCGGGCTGGTGATGACGGCGCCTTTTTTCTTTTTCGACTCGATCAGACCCATCATCCGGAGCCGGAGCAAAGCTTCTCTTATTACTGTCCGGCTGACCCCCAACATCTCCGCCAGCTCCACTTCCTTTGGGATGCTGTCGCCGACCTTCAATTTCTGCTGCTGGAGCAACTCTACCAGGTTGGCCTCCACCTTGTCTACTAAAGAGCTGGTATCCAGCTCTTTCAGATTATCTTTTATCAAGGATAGCGTCATAATAAGTAATACTTAATCGTAAAAATAATAAAAAATCTCCAATAAGATTTGGTTAAGTCATACATAATACTTTAACTTTATTATGTTATACATAATACACCAAAACAACTTTTTTATGAAATTTGGTTATCTGAAAATGTGGCTCCTTCTCGTCCTGCTGGTGAGCGCCGCACCTGCGTGGGCACAAGTAAAAAGGATCACCGGCAAGGTGACGGCGGACGAGGATGGCAAATCGCTGGCGGGTGTCAATGTCCTTTTAAAGAACAAGAACGTCGGCGTTCAGACCGACGTCAATGGTGAATTTGTCATCCAGGCGGCGCCGGGAGATGTGCTGGTCGTCAGCTATACGGGGTATGGCAGCCAGGAGGTCAAGGTCGGCGGAGCATTGGGCAATGGGCCTGGTCCAATGATCCCGATCTCGTTGAAGGCAGATGCGGGCAAGCTGGGTGAGGTTGTCGTCGTCGGCTATGGCACGCAGATACGGAAGAATCTTACCAGCGCCGTGGCGAAGCTGGACAAGGATGTACTGGCGAACAGTCCCCGATCCAATGTGGGGACTGCGCTGCAGGGTACTGTTTCCGGATTGCAGGTGGTGAATGCCACGGGGCAGCCGGGCGCCAACCCCGTGATACTTTTGCGAGGCGGCGCTTCCATCAATAATCCCGGTGCACCGCTGACGGTGGTGGATGGTACAATTCGGGCTTATAATGACATACCCTCGGAGGACATCGAATCCATCGAACTGTTGAAAGATGCTGCCGCTACCGCTATTTATGGTGCGCGCGCCAACAACGGGGTCATCCTTATCACCACGAAGCACGGCAAGTCGGGTAAGGCGCAGGTATCTTATAAGTACACTGCCGGCTATAACAAGGCCAGGGAAGGCTATCATTTTTTGAATGCGAAGGATTATATCTATTATAACCGGCTGGGGAATTTCAACTCCGGCAGGACGCTGGCCCAGGTGAACTCATCACGCGGATATGGACTGCTTAGCAGCGCCGCCGACCAGGCGACCTTTGACATCCGGCAATATGGCCCCACCACTGCGGGATTGCTGGGTCAGGGCTGGGACACCGTAGGCGATCCCTATGGCGGGACCATCATCTTTAAGGATCATGGCGGCGAAGTGCAGAACCTTGTATTTCGCAATACGCATACGCAGGATCATTATCTGAATGTCATGGGCGGGAATGACAAGGGTACTTATTTTAGCAGCTTTGACTATTATAAGGAGGATGGTATCATCGTGGGGTCGGGATACAAACGATTCACAGGGGATCTTAACGGCAGCTACAGAGTAAGACCCAATGTGGAGATCAGCTCCGGTGTCAGCCTGTCGACGTCATCTCAACTGGGTGTGAATGGCAGCGAGGTCAACAGCATGTACCGCAACCTTGCCTTGTGGCCTACTTTTAATCCCTGGCTGGATTCCGCGAAGACGCTTCCCAATCCGGGGAATGGCATCAATGATGGCAACCCTCTGTACTGGCTGGGCAAGCAAAAGCGCAGTGATGAAGTAAATCGTATCACGATGAATGCCGGTGTGAAATGGGATATCCTGCCGGGGCTGTTTATCAAGGCCACGGGTTCGGGTTATCTTTTTGAGCAATTGGATCAGTCGTTTACCAAGGCCACGCAGACGTATGCGAATGTATTTGCGAATCCGCCCAGCTTTTCCAATGTCAGCAGGCCTTCGGTGGCCACCTGGCAAAGGACATGGCAGCAGCAATACAATGTGATCGCCAATTACAGCCATAGTTTTGGGAACCACAACCTGGGCGCTATGGTGGGATCGGAATACTATGATATAAAATCGTACGCCATGCAGGTGTCGGGTACGCTGGCGCCTACGGATGATATTGCCACGGCGAATGCTTCCACGACCTTTGCCGCGGGGAGTAATTACAGTACTGCCTCTGAATATCGTATCTCCTCTGCTTTTGGCAGGTTGAATTATGACTATGATCAGAAATATCTTTTGAGTCTTGTCTTCCGCAGCGATGGCGTGTCCAGTCTGGCATCGGAACACCGGTGGGGTTTCTTCCCGGGGATGTCGGCGGGATGGAATGTGCAAAAGGAGCGGTTCTTTACCGACGCGGGGCTGGACCGTGTGGTATCCACGCTGAAGCCGCGTGTGAGCTATGGCGTCAATGGGAATGTAGCGGGTCTTGGCAACTATGAAGTACAGGGTACGTATGCATTGCAGGGGCTTTATAACGGCACGGCCGGCTTCCTTAACACCGGCACGATCAATGGCAGTCTCCGGTGGGAGAAGAGTAAGACGCTGGACATCGGCGCCGACATCGGACTACTTCATGACAGGATCAGTCTGCTATTCGACTATTACAAACGTAATACCAGCGACCTGCTGACCAACCTGGCCGTACCGGATTATACGGGTTTTAGCTCCGTGCGTACTAATCTGGGCACTTTTCAGAACAAGGGTTATGAGCTTACCATCAATGCCAATATCCTGAATGAGCCCAGGGGTTTTAAATGGGATGTGGGTTTCAATGCTTCCTTTGTGAAGAACAAGATCCTCAAGCTGCCGTATAATGGGCAGGCGAATAATCGTCAGGGGGGATTGCAGGTGTATGATCCCGGATCGAAGCAGGTGGTCTGGGTGGGCGGCTTGCAGGAAGGGCAGCCGCTGGGTAATATCTATGCTTATAAGCAGGTATCCATTTTCAAAGACGATGCGGATATCGCAAAAGTGGCCGGCAACCGTATAGATGTGGTGGCGGGTATCAGCGGCCCTAATGCCACGTATGGTTCCGGCAAGATCACACCTGGTGATGTGAACTGGCTGGATGTGGATGGGAACGATACCATCGACAGCAGAGACCAGGTTTATGTGGGGAATATCTATCCCAAGTGGACCGGCGGATTCTCTACTACTCTTTCTTACCATGGGTTGAGTCTCTATAGCAGGTTCGAGTTTGCTACGGGGCATACGATCTATAATGACTATGTAGCGAGGATATTGGGGAACTATCAAGGGACATTTAATTATATCGACTGGCAGAAGAGGTCGTGGTCGCCTACCAATACTGTCACGGACATACCCAAGGTATATTATGCCGACCAGGTATCTGCGCCGAACGGGAAGAAGAATTATACGCGAAGTAACAATGCGAATGCGGTGTTGAACAGTAATAACAGCAGATTTTATGAGAAGGGTAATTACCTGGCATGCCGGGAGATCACGCTATCGTATGATATACCTGCCTCGTGGCTTCATTCGACGCGGGTGCTGGCGCGGCCGGCCCGGGTGTTTGTAAGCGGGAATAACCTCTTTTATATAACGAAGTTCAGCGGTGCTTCGCCGGAGCCGCCCGTGACGCCAGGCGGCAGTACCATCAATGGGGTATATATGGGAACCTATCCTACGCCGCGGTCGTTTATCCTGGGTGTTCAAGTATCATTATAAGAAACTATCAAATACAGCAACATGAAATACTTTAGAACCTATACTTTTTTGGGGCTGCTCGTCCTAGTTGGGGCTTGTACCAAACAGCTCGATCTTACGCCGGTGAGCAGCATCAGCGATGCCAGCTACTGGAAGACGGCCGACCAGTTCGACGCGTTTGTCGCGGGTGTTCATACGGCATTCCGCAATAATACTACAGCCTTTGAGTATTTGGGTGAATTGAGGGCGGATATCTTTGGGACGGACCCTGGTTCCAGCTCCGCATTTACAGGGGAGGCTACGCAGGGGGTGGAGCATACGTGGCTTAATACGCTGGACCTGGATAATCCGGGGGTGGGTGATTTTGGAGGATTTTATTTTAATATCAACCAAATTAATTTACTGCTGAGCAAGCTGGGTACCACGACGGTGGTTACGGATGCCAATAAGAAGTACTACACCGGGGTTGCGTATGGTCTGCGTGCATTCTATTATTTTCAATTGTACCGGAGCTGGGATAAGGCGATCATCAAGACGGACCCTACTACTTCCTTTGATATTTCCAACCTGGCGAAGGCGGCTTCTTCCGGAGATTCTGTGATGGCGTTGATCAAGAGCGATATCGATGCGTCTTTAGCGAGCTTTGGCAGCGACTATTCTTTCCGTGCCGTGCGGTCGTACTGGTCAAAGGCTGCTACGCTGATGCTGCAGGCGGAGGTATATCTCTGGACGAGCTACAGGGGTGGAGGGACAGCGGATGCTACCGTGGTGCTGAATGCGCTGAAGGATATACAAACGAATATACCCACGCTGAGCTTGTTACCCTCGTATGCGAGCGTCTTTGCGTCGACGAACCGGGGAAATAACGAGATCATATTCTCTATACACAACCAGCTGAATGAGGCGTCGCTGCCTTTTGCGGGGACTTTCCTGCCGCAGACCGGGCTGATCGCCAATTATTATGATTCTGTGGGGGCGCGGAAGTTCAATGTCACTACGGACAACTGGGGCGGGTTGCTGCGGGCGCCGGTGAAGATCGCTACGTACAGGCAGTTTGATGACAAGGACAGCCGCAAATGGAGTTCTGTCCAGGGGGCGTATAATTTTTCGGGCGGGGTGTATACTATTGCGGGATGTTTTGCGGACAAGTACCAGGGAGAGCAGAATGCGGGCAGCCGGGTGTTTTCCAACGATTACCCTATCTATCGCTATGCCGATCTGCTTTTGTTATTGGCAGAGGCCAAGGCAGCGCTTGGGCAGGACCCAACTGTCGAGCTGAACCTTGTCAGGGCGCGTGCTTATGGTCCCAGTTATGACGCAGCCGTGCAGGGTTATCCCAACCAGGCGGTAGATGCGGATGCCCGGGAGGCCATCTTGCGGGAGCGCTTTTTTGAATTTATCTTCGAGGGGAAAAGATGGTATGATCTGCGGCGGATGGGGGATAATTACGTCTATGAGTATACGAATATTACGCCGGTGAGCGCATACAAGCTGTTGTGGCCCATCGACAGGAATACGTTAACCAATAACAGGCTGCTGGTACAGACGCCCGGCTACCTTCAATATTAATCTCTATGGATCATTTACAAGGAATTATTGCCGCCCCATTTACGCCGATGTACCCGGACGGAAGTCTTCATCTGAACCTGATACCCCGTTATTACAGGCTGTTGAAAGCAAATGGGGTCAACGGCGCATTTATTTGCGGAAGTACGGGGGAGGGGGTTTCCATGACGGCAAGGGAAAAGATGGCTGTTGCGGAGGCCTGGGCGGATGCTACAAAGGACGATGTCTCTTTTAAGGTGATGACGCTGCTGGGCGGCACCTGTCTTACGGAATGTATGGAGCTGGCGAGGCATGCGGAAACGATCGGACTGTATGCCGTCAGCTTTACGGCTCCCTTTTATTTTAAACCTGCGGATGTGGATATGCTGGCGCAGGCTTGTATAGCGGTGGCCGGATCTGTGCCGGATATGCCTTTTTATTATTATCATATTCCCGTACTGACTGGTGTTGACTTTCCCATGATCGAGCTGTTGAAGAGGGTGGATGGAAAGTTGCCTAACTTTAGCGGTATCAAGTACACGCATGAGGATCTTATGGATTTCCTTTCCTGTCTGCATTTTAAAGGAGGGAGATACGATATGCTCTGGGGGCGTGATGAGAATATGCTGCCTGCCTTATCCGTTGGCGCCAAAGCTGCAGTGGGCAGCACGTTTAATTATGCGGCGCCGTTGTATCATCGACTTATCGAAGCTTTTCAAAAGGGCGACCTGGAAAGGGCGCAAGCGCTGCAGCAGCAATCCATCGACATGATCCGTCTGCTGGGGAAGTATGGGGGTATTGCCACGGGGAAGGCCTATATGCGGCGCATCGGTCTGGATTGCGGACAATTCCGGCTGCCGGTGAAAAATATGAGCGAGGCGCAGTGGGCGGCTTTTCTGCGGGATGTCGATGTGTTGGGTTTTGATTCCTTCTCGAGTGCCGAGACTTTATATAAGCAAGCGAAATAATGAAGCGTATTATGTGCTTACTTCTGCTTTGTAGTGTGAGTTCCCCGGCGGGGCATGGGAAGATATCGTGGTCGGAGCCTATCCGGCTGCCAATGGGGCTGGCAGGTCCTTTGGGGGGTGTGGATCATGGGGTGCTGCTTGTGGGGGGCGGGTGCAATTTCCCGGACAGCATGCCGTGGGCGGGCGGGAAAAAGAAATATTATAAGGGGGTGTATGTGGTTGATATGCATCGGCGGGCGGTGATCGCTGTGGATAGTTTGCCGGAGCCTATTGCCTATGGCGCGAGTGTGACGACGCCGCGGGGTGTGGTGTATATAGGGGGCGAGAATGAGGATGGGGTATCCGCTCGGGTGTATTGTGTGCGTTGGGAAGGGAAGCTGGGTGTGAGGAGACTGCCTGATCTTCCGGTGGCGTTGACAAATGCGTCGGCTGCTCTGCTGGGCCAGACCATCTATGTAGCGGGTGGTGAGACTGCCGCGGGGGTGTCGGACAGACTTTTTGCGTTGGATCTGCCGGGCGGCGGCTGGCGGTTGGAGGGTTCGCTACCTAAGCCGTTGTCGCATGCTGTGTTTATTGCGGCGGGGGGGCGGCTGTATCTTATCGGCGGACGGAAGAGAAACCCCGGTGGGATCAGCGATCTTTCCGACGCGGTATGCTGCTATTTGCCTGCGGAGCGGCGATGGGCCGGCTGCCGGAGTCTGCCTTATGCGTTGTCGGCCGGTACGGGTATTTTATATGACGGGCACAGCCTGCTGCTTTTGGGCGGGGACAGGGGAGAGGTTTTTCAACGGGTGGAAAAACTGATCGCGGCGGCGGATAGGAGTTCTGATGCGGCGGAGCGGCAGCGGCTGCTGTTGGAGAAGGCACGTGTGCAATCCGCGCATCCCGGCTTTAGCAGGGAGGTGCTGCGATATGATATGAACAGGAATGAATGGAGCAATTTTGATACACTGTCTTTTCCTTCGCCTGCGACGACGACGGCTGTACGGTGGGATAATTATATCGTGATACCTGGCGGCGAGATCCGAGCGGGGGTGCGTTTGCCACAAATATTGATAGGAGAGATCGGCCGATGAAAAGAGAAAAGTTATATCCCTGGGTTGTGGTTGGTCTGCTTTGGATGGTGGGGCTTTTGAACTACCTGGACAGGCAGATGCTGTCTACGCTGCGTCCGGCTATGCAAAAGGATATTGGGGAACTGGCTTCCGCCACGAACTTCGGCTATCTGATGGGGATATTTCTCTGGGTCTATGGTCTTATGAGCCCGGTGGCGGGTGTCATTGCGGACAGGGTCAACCGGAAGGGTCTGATCGTCGTCAGTCTGCTGGTGTGGTCGGGGGTTGTTTTTACCATGGGGTATGCGACCAGCTATCATCAGCTGTATGCGTTGCGGGCCGTCATGGGTGTGAGCGAGGCGTTGTATCTGCCTGCGGGGCTGTCGCTGATAGCGGATTATCATGGCAACAGCACGCGGGGGCTGGCCATCGGCATACATATGACGGGGCTGTATCTGGGGCAGGCGCTGGGCGGGTTTGGGGGGACGATGGCTGCTGCGGGGTCGTGGCAATCCACTTTTCATCTTTTTGGGCTGGCGGGGATACTTTACGCGGGGGTGCTGTTGTTGTTGCTAAAAGATAAAGAGAGAACTTCTTTGAGAAAGAGATATTCGGGACCTCGGAGACTGTTGACGCTGCCAGCCTTTGGTATTATACTTTTTTATTTTGCTGTAATGAGTTTGCCGGGCTGGGCTGCGAAGAACTGGCTTCCGACATTATATGCCTCGAGCCTGGGGATGGAGATGGTTGGCGCCGGTCCGTTAGCGACGGTAACCATCGCCTGTGCCTCCTTTCTCGGTGTTGTTGCCGGCGGGGTGTTGTCGGACCGGTGGGTCAAAAAGAATTTTAAGGGACGTGTGTATACTGTCGCCATTGGGATGGGGCTTACCATTCCCTCGTTGTTGATGCTGGGGTTTGGTCATTCGATGGTGACGGTGGTGGGTGCGGGGATTTGTTTTGGGTTAGGTTATGGTATGACGGATGCCAACAATATGCCGATGTTGTGTCAGTTTATCGGACCGCGTCAGCGGGCTACTGCCTATGGGCTTATGAATATGGCGGGTGTGTTGTCGGGTGCGCTGGTCACGGAGTGGCTGGGTAAGTCTACGGATGCGGGACACCTTGGCAGGGATTTTTCCTTGCTGGCGGGGATCGTTTTTATGGGATTGATCCTGCTGATAACTTTTTTGAGACCAAATACAAATGACAATCAAGATGTCTGAATATACGAGGGAGGAGCTTTCAGCGCTGAGGGCATTCTATGGGCGGCAATTGCTGGAGGATACGGTGCCGTTCTGGTTTCCCCGCAGTTACGATCATGAGCATGGGGGATTTCTGCTGATGCGGGATGTGGATGGCGGGCTGCTGGATGATGATAAGGCAATATGGATACAGGGGAGGGCGGTGTGGCTGTTGTCGACGCTGTATAATACGGTGGAGCGGCGAGCGGAGTGGCTGGAGGGTGCGAAGCTGGGGTTTGATTTTTTGAACCGGCATGGTTTTGACGGGGACGGGCGGATGTTCTTTCATGTGGCGCGGGATGGCAGTCCTATACGCAAGCGGCGTTATTTCTTTTCGGAGACTTTTTATGTGATCGCTGCCGCGGCCTATGCGCGTGCGACCGGCAGCGAGGAAGCTGCTGCGCGGGCCCGGGATGTTTTTGGGAAGTGTATTGAATATGCGTCCAACCCGGGGCTGCTGCCTTCTAAATTTATGGGGACGCGGCCTGCCCGCGGGATTGGCGTGCCTATGATCATGCTAAATACGGCGCAGCAGCTGCGTGATACGATTGGGGATGCGCGTTGTGATGAATGGATCAGCCGTTGGATAGGGGAGATCGAAACCTATTTTGTAAAGGATGATATCGCGTGTGTGATGGAGCAGGTGGCGATGGATGGAAGTATCATCGATCACATCGATGGGAGAATGCTCAACCCGGGCCATGCGATAGAAGGCGCCTGGTTCATCCTCCATGAAGCGCGTCACCGGAACAACGACCCTGCGCTGATCCGGCTGGGCTGCCGGATGCTGGATTATATGTGGAAGAGGGGATGGGATAAGGAGCATGGGGGCATACTTTATTTCAGGGATGTATATGGGCGGCCTGTGCAGGAGTACTGGCAGGATATGAAATTCTGGTGGCCGCAAAATGAGACTATTATAGCTACGCTGCTGGCGTATCTTATGACGGGCGAGGAGAAATATGCCCGATGGCACCGGCAGGTGCATGGGTATGCTTATGGTCATTTCCATGATGTGGAACATGGGGAATGGTTTGGCTATCTGCATCGGGATGGCAGCATTGCGCAGCGGGCGAAGGGCAATCTTTTTAAAGGGCCGTTCCATCTGCCGAGACAGGAGTGGTATTGTAATAAAATTCTGGATCAATATCTTCAGCGATGAACCTGATAACTCTGCTGGCCGTGCATTTGCAGCTGGCGGCGATCTTTACGTCTGCAGCGGGTGATGGTGGGCCGTTGCGGGGGTTCCTGGTGGATGGGCGTGCGGCGGCTGCTTTTATCCGGGGGGATCGTGTCGTGCTGTCTGTGAGGGGGAAACCTTTGGCTGTGTATTATGGATGGGAACCTTATACGGACGCCAACCTTGTGAATGAGGAGAAATTGCCTGCTTCGACTTTTAAATTAAACATACCATGAAGTATATTTTATTTTATTGGATGGTGTTGATGACCCAATCGGAAAAGGTGCCTGTTTTTGTCTCGGGGCAGGATGGGTATAAGAATTTTCGTATACCGGCTATTGTCGGGATGCCGGATGGGGAGCTGCTTGCTTTTTGTGAGGGGCGTGTGAATGGAGTGGATGACTTTGGCAATATACAGATCGTGCTGCGCCGGAGTATGGATCATGGCAGGACATGGTCTGCCCTGCAGGTGGTGGCGAACAATGGGGCGATGCAGACGGGGAATGCCGCGCCGGTGGTGGACCTTACCGACCCTGCTTATCCGAAGGGGCGTGTTTTTCTTTTTTACAATACCGGCAATGCGCATGAGGGGGATGTGCGGAAGGGGAACGGGAAGCGGGAGGTGTGGTATAAAACATCTGTGGATGGGGGCGGGACATGGAGCGAGGCCGTCAATATCACTACGCAGGTGCATCCCGGGGACTGGCGGAGCTATGCGAATACACCGGGGCATGCGATGCAATTTTCCGGCGGAAAATATAAGGGCCGGATATTTATAGCGGCGAATCATTCTGTGGGAGCGCCGCAGAAGGGTTTTATGGATTATGCGGCGCATGGCTATTATACGGATGATCATGGCAAGACCTTTCATCTTTCGGGGACGGTGGAGATGCCCGGTGGTAACGAGTCTACTGCTGCGGAGCTGTCGGGCGGAAGGCTGATGATGAACAGCCGCAACCAGAAGGGGGAGCCAAGGCGCAGGATCGTATCCGTCAGTCACAACGGTGGCGAGACATGGGACAGCAGCTGGTATGACTATGCCCTGCCTGATCCTGTCAATGAGGGTAGTCTGCTGACCATCGGCAAAAAGGACGGGCATGCCATACTGGCTTTTTGCAATACTGCCGACACATCGAAGCGGGATAATTTAACATTGCGTATCAGCTATGATGACGGTGTCAGCTGGCCGCAGCAATTTGTCGTGGATCGCAGTCCCGGCGGTGCGGTGCATGGGTATACGGGTTATTCGGATCTTGTTCAAATCGGGCGGCGCAAGATCGGCGTGCTTTATGAAAAGGAGGAATACAGCCAGATCGTCTTTACGGTGATCGGTTTTTCCTACCTTTAATAAATGGCAACCGTACGGCTGGGGAGCACCAAAGGCAAGTGGGTCATGGCATCGACCATACTTGCGTCTGCGATGGCGTTTATCGACGCCACGGCGCTCAATGTCGTCCTTCCCGCGCTTCAGAAAAGTCTTTATGCAACGGGTACCGATCTCTTCTGGCTTTTGAATGCATACCTGCTTGTCCTGGCGTCGCTGATACTTATCGGCGGATCGTTGGGTGACAAGCTGGGACGGAAGAAGATATATATGATCGGCATTCTTGTCTTTATTACCGGGTCCGCCGCCTGTGGTTTTGCGCCCAGTGTCCCGGTATTGATCGCATGCAGGGTTATCCAGGGGCTGGGGGGATCGCTGATGATCCCCGGGAGTCTGTCGCTGATATCCTCTTCCATCGACGAAAGTGAAAAGGGGAAGGCTATCGGGACCTGGTCTGCGGTGACGACCGTCGTTACGATGGGCGGGCCTGTGGTCGGGGGAGCGCTGGCGGATGCCGGCCTGTGGCGTTATATATTTTTTATCAATGTACCTATTGGTATTGTGGCGTTGATCATTCTCCTGACGAAGGTCGATGAAAGCAAGGAGGCGGATGCGGACCCTGTGCTGGATTATCCGGCCGTCATAACGACGGCGCTGGGGCTGGCACTGATCACGTTTGGGTTTTTGCGCATGCCTGCCGTGGGGTTTGGGAATATACAGGCATATGGTGCGCTGATCGCGGGAGCGGGGTTGCTTGTTGCCTTTGTCGTAAGGGAGGGAAAGACGTCCCATCCCATGATGCCGCCGCGGCTTTTCGCCAACCGAACATTTAGCGGCGCCAACCTGCTGACCTTTTTCCTTTATGCCGGGCTTGGGGTCGGGATGTTGTTCCTTTCGCTGGACCTCGTACAGGCGCAGGGCTATAGTCAGCTGCAATCCGGGCTTACGTTCCTGCCTTTCACCTTGTTGATGATCGGGATAGCGAGGCTGGCGGGCAGCTGGGCGGACAAGCGGGGGCCCAGGCTGTTGTTGATCGCGGGACCTGCGACCACGGGTGTGGGGCTGCTGTTATTGTCTTTTATCGGCGAGACGAAGGGGCCATCGGAATATTGGATAAGTTTTTTTCCGTGCATACTCGTATTTGGGCTGGGTATGTCGTTGACCGTGGCGCCGCTGACCACTGCCGTCATGCGTAGTGTGGACGATGAAAATTCGGGGATTGCATCCGGTGTCAACAATGCCATGACGAGGATCTCGAATGTATTTGCGAATGCTATTTTTGGGGCGCTGGCTGTGCTGTTGTTTACGGGATCGCTGAACAGCAGGCTGGCCGGTGTTTCGCTGAATGAAAAAAGCAAGCAAGCCGCGATTGCCCAGGCGGTGAACCTGGGCAATGCAAAGACCCCTGCTGGTATCAGCGGTCATGACAAGGCGGTGATCGAGGCTGCGTATCATGCCGGATTTATCGACACGTATGGCAGGATCATGCGGTGTGCCTCCGGCCTTGCTTTTTTAGGGGCCTTGATG
>Ga0105237_10002638_pt1 | contig 22075 bp, 14 predicted proteins | sample KBSC24metaG_FD_81520 | JGI IMG/M metagenome (GOLD analysis project Ga0105237, IMG submission 81520) | Corn rhizosphere microbial communities from Kellogg Biological Station, Michigan, USA - KBS C2-4 metaG | ecosystem: Host-associated > Plants > Roots > Rhizosphere > Soil | place: Michigan, USA...
CTGATCCGGAAGTCGGCACTGGCGATGATTCTGCTGGCGGGATGTACCGGGTTGGCGGCTTGGCTGGGCAACCGACTGCCGACGGGGTTTCTGCCGGAAGAAGACCAGGGCTACGTCCTGCTTTCGGTGCAACTTCCCAATGCCGCGTCATTGCAGCGGACCAATGCGGCGGTCAGCCAGGTGGAGACCATCGTCAAGGATTTCCCCGGCATCGAGACGTATAGCAGCGTGGTCGGCTACAACTTCCTGAGCGGCGTTCAAAACACCTATTCCGGGTTTTTCTTTATCAAGCTGAAGCCCTGGGGCGAACGCACTAACAAACAGGAGCAGGCCGCCGAACTGGTGCGCGCCCTCAACCGCCGGCTGGCAGGACTGCCCGAGGGCCTGGCGTTTTCCATTACGCCTCCGGCGATTCCCGGCGTGGGCTCGTCGGGTGGCTTTACCTTTATTTTGGAAGACCGCTCCGGCGGAGATATTGCCTTCCTGAACACGAACGTGCGGCAGTTTTTGCAGGCCGCCCAAAAACGGCCGGAACTGACCAATCTCAGCACCACCTTCCTGCCGACGATTCCACAAGTTTACGTAGACGTCGATCGCGACAAGACTCTCTCGCAGGGGATCGTTCTGGGCGACGTGTACCAAACGCTGCAGACCTTCATGGGCGGTTCGTTTGTGAACTACTTCAACCGCTTCGGCCGCCAATGGCGCGTATTTGTGCAGGCGGAAGGCGAGCAGCGGACGCGCGCGGACAGCATGGAAGCGTTCTACGTTCGCAATCCGCGGGGCGGGATGGTGCCGCTCTCGACGCTCACCACGACCCGGCGGATCTACGGCCCGGAATTCACGCAGCGCTACAACCTTTACCGCAGCGCCCAAATCTTCGGCAGCGCCGCGCCCGGGTACAGTTCCGGACAGGCCATGGACACGCTGGAGCAGGTGTTCAAACAGACTATGCCGGCAGAGATGGGGTTCGATTATTCCGGAATGTCGTTCCAGGAGCAGGTGGCCCGCAGGGGCCTATCTCCCCTGGCCATCTTCGGGATGTCGCTAGTCTTCGTTTTTCTGATCCTGGCGGCACTGTATGAGAGTTGGACACTGCCGATGAGCGTCCTTCTGGGAACGCCGGTGGCGGTGGCCGGAGCACTGAGTACGCTCTGGCTGCGGAAGATCACGAACGACGTCTATGCACAGGTTGGACTGGTGATGTTGATCGGACTGGCAGCCAAGAACGCCATCTTGATTGTGGAGTTCGCCAAGGTGCGCTACGAGAGTGGCATGTCCCTGATGGACGCGGCGTTGGCGGCCGCCAAACTGCGGCTACGGCCGATCCTGATGACCTCTTTCGCTTTCGTGCTCGGGTGCGTACCGCTGTGGGTGGCGAAGGGCGCGGGAGCGATTTCGCGGAAGGCGATCGGCAGTTGCGTGATCGGCGGCATGGCTGCCGCAACCGGGATCGCGGTGCTGTTGATTCCGGTGACCTTTTATCTGATGGAGAGGTTGGGCGGAAAGCCCGCCGGAGGGCGCGCGCCGGGAGGGGAGCGCTAGTATGCCGAGATCCTCACTCATTGCCGCCCAGGCGATCTCAACCTGTCTCCTCTTCTGCGGTTGCGTCATCGGCCCCAAATATAAGAAGCCGTCGATTGTTGCCCCGTCGTCGTTTCGTGGGGAAACGGGCTCTGCCCAGCAGGCGTCCATCGCCGACCTGCCTTGGTGGGAGGTCTTCCATGACAGCACCCTGCAGGGCCTCATCAAGACGGCGCTTGCCAACAATCAGGATCTGCGCGTTGCTGCATTGCGCGTGGAACAGGCGCGGCAACGCTCGGTGCAGGCGCGGTCGCAATACTATCCCTCGGTAGGATATGAGGCGGGCCTGAGCGCGGGCAAGAATGAGTATCAAGGCGGTCCCGCCGATTCCGGGGGAAAGCAACGGGGCAGCGTGCTGGCGGGCTTCGGCGCAACGTGGGAATTGGACATGTGGGGCCGGATTCACTGGGCCAACGAGGCCTCGCTCGCAAGTTTTCTTGCCACGGAGCAAGGGCGTCGCGGCGTGATGCTCTCACTGGTCAGCAGTCTGGCGCAGGCCTACTTCGAACTGCTGGAACTCGACCTTCGGCTGGACATCGCGCGGCGCAATACCGCCAACTTCGAAGGCAGCCTGCACATCTTCCGCGAGCGCCTGGAGGGTGGAACGGCTTCGCTGCTGGAGACTGCGCGTGCGGAAGGAGCGATGACTGCGACGGCGGCCAACATTCCCGATCTGGAGCGCCAGATCGCCATCCAGGAGAACGAAATCCGATTGCTGACTGGTGCGGATCCTGGCCCGGTTCCCCATCAGGGGAAACTGCTCGAGCAAGCTGTCCTGCCCGATGTTCCGGCCGGGCTCCCCTCGCTCCTTCTGGAGCGTCGGCCAGACGTGATACAAGCTGAACTGGCGGTGCGCCGCGCGAATGCCCAGGTGGGCATATCCAGCACCGCATTTTTTCCACAGATCGGGCTGACTGCGCTGCTGGGAAGGGCGAGCAGCCCGCTGGTTGCCTTTACTTCGGGAGCGCGCTCCATTTGGAGCACGGCCGCGAGCGCTGCGGGGCCGGTGTATGAAGGCCGGTCGTTGCGCGCACAGAAGCGCGAGGCCATCGCGCATTGGGAAGAGACACGGATCGAGTATGAACGTACCGCGCTGGCGGCGTTTCGGGATGTATCGAACGCGCTGTTTAGTCGCCAGAAGTTGGAGGAGGTCCGCAGCCATCAGGCGGCAGCCGTGAAGGCATATCAGGAAGCAGTAGAGGTGGCCACCCAGCGTTACACAGCGGGCAAATCGAGCTATTACGAAGTGCTGGAAGCGCAGCAGCAGCTTTTCCCGGCCGAAAACGCGCTCGCGGAAACCGAACTGGGCCGCCGTTTAGCCGTGGTGCAACTCTACCAGGCGCTGGGCGGCGGATGGAAATTGACGGACACGGAGTGGGTCACTCCTGCTGCCGTGAGTCCAAAACCATAACGGATCGCAGGCCAGGCGCCTGTGTTGCTTCGTAGTTAAAGATAAGGAGGCAGCGATGCACGTTTTGCATGCACCTTTTCACTCTCATTCATCGCCAAAGCGATATCTCCCGGGAGCGCTATTCCTGATCGTCACAGTGGCCCCGTGGATCGTTCTGTTCTGGCTGATCTGGCCACGTGAGTAAGTCTTAAGCTGGCGCCGAAGGAAGCTCGGCGAGGTACGCACGGAGAGGTATCCCGCCCCCGTCTGTTACACATCGACACTCCCCGGAAGTTCGGTGCCAGACCCGAATGGCGACAGGTTTCATTTCTCGCCACGGTCGAGCGCCGGGACGACTGCCGGCGCTCGACAACAGTATGCTCTCCGATCGCGGTTAGGGCCTTCTCACTTTGAAGAACTGGCACCTCCCCTGGCCTTGATGGGGAATGGAGGCCGGTGCAGAGGAGGAGGCATCTTTTTCAATCCCTCGAGAGCCAGGTCGATTGCCTTTTCGAGTTGTGGATCGTGACCTTGCAATACCAGGTCGGGCCGCTGCTCGACCACATAGTCGGGATCCACACCGTGGTTCTCCACCACCCATTCGCCACTGCCCTTATCGTTTGGCTCCCACCATGCCCACCCGGGGGCCGAGACCATGCCGCCGTCCAGCGTCGGGGGATAGCCACCCATACCGATCAGTCCGCCCCACGTGCGCGTTCCGACCAGCGGCCCAATCTTCTCCTTCTTGAAGTAGTACGGAAACAAGTCGCCACCCGAACCGGCCTGTTCGTTCACAATCATCACCTTCGGTCCGAAGTAGGCAAATTGCGGCACAAATTCCTTCCCCTCGCGGGGAGACAGCGCCAGCAGTTGCCGACGTCCCAATTTCTCCGTATAGAAGTCGGGGGACATGCCGCCGTGGTTGAAGCGCTCATCAATGATCAGCCCATCCATGCCCTGTTGTGCCGCGAAGTACTCGTCGAATTTTCGCAGGCCCTCCACCGAAGTATCGGGTACATGCATATATCCCACGCGGCCGTTGGTTGCCTGCGATACTTTGCGCCGGTTGTCCTCCACCCAGTTCAAGTACCGCAGATTGTTCTCGCTGCCGATGGTCTTTACCGCGATCTCCCAGGCTCCCTCTTCGCTCGGCTTGCTGTTGATCTTCAGGGTAACCAGCCTGTCGGCCAGGCCTTGGAAATAGGCATAGGGTTCGCGGTCCGCCCGCGTCAACTGTCCTTCCACGGCAATCAGATAATTGCCCTCCTTGATTTTCAGCCCGGGCTCGGTCAATGGTGAGCGAGTGTCATCCGACCAGTTCCGGCCGGTGTAAATCCTCTTGATGCGGAAAAAACCGCCGTCTGGCTCGAGGTCGGCGCCCAGCATACCTGCGTTCACACGCTTACGATCGGGCAAGTCACCGCCTCCCACGTAGGTGTGTGAGGTGTTCAACTCGGAGATCATCTCTCCAATGATGTAATTCAGGTCATTGCGGTGAGCCACCCAGGGCAACAGCGCTTCGTACCGCTTGCGAACGGCCGCCCAGTCAAGGCCTCCCATCTCCGGATCCCAGTAGAAATCGCGCTCAATCCGCCATGCCTCGGTCAGCAGTTCCTTCCATTCCTCTTTCGGGTCGGATTGCACTTGCATTTCGCTGGTGTTTAGCCGTCCATCGCCCACCTTCTTTCCGGCGACGGGCTCGATAATGCCGAACGTGTTCTGCGATCGGTACAGCAGCTTTCCTCCATCGCTGCTCAAATCATAGTTATTGATTCCCTGCAGGATTACCTTGTCCTCCCTTTTTTTGGTGTCGTACAAGTGGATCGATCCCTGTGGCGGTAGTGGCCCTGGGCGCCCCATCTGCCGCTCCTCCATTGGTACCGAGATGAAGAAGATCTTGTCCTTGCGAGCCTCCAGTCGAAAGTACGTTCCTGGTGGCACCGGAACTCGCGAGACACGTTCCGCGAGGCCCTCAAGGTCAATCTGGATGGGTTTCACTTCGGCAGGCTTCTCGCCTGACTTCTTCTCGTCCGGCTTCTTATCGGCATCCTTCTTGTCGGCTTCTTTCTTGTCCCCGTCCTTGGATTTCTCCTCCGCCTTCTTGGTGTCCGCGTCCTTCTCTTCGTCGCACTGCGGCCCAAACGGAGCTGGTTCGTCGGCTTTCAATGTGAGAGCGAAAATACCGGTCGTGTAGTGGTAGCTGAAGCGCTGGTCAAAGTTGCCGGGGCTCGGATAGAAGAACCGGTTCGAGAGGAAGTAGAGGTATTTCCCATCCGGGTCGAACACGGGCGCGCCGTCATCGTAGAGATCCTGGCTGATCTTCTGGATCTTCTTGGACTCCAGCGAATAGAGGTACATGGCGTCGCCGCCATTCCCACTCTTCGGTTTGGGATATGCCATCCAACGGCTGTCCGGCGACCACGAGGCGCTCATCCGTGTCGAGTACTCCGAGGTATCCACCAAAACGGGATCCTTCTTCTCGATATCCACATACCAGAGGCGCAGCTTCTTGTCCGAGTATGCAATCTTCTTTGAGTCAGGCGACCATGCGGGTGAATACAGGTAGCGGGTAGCATTGCCGGCGGTTGTGACGCGGATCTCATCGCCGCCCTTTTGCGCGCGCAGATAGAGTTCGTACTCTCCAGTCCGGTCGGAGAAGTACGCGATCCACTTGCCGTCGGGAGACCATGTAGGGCTCACTTCGTGGACACCGGAACTGTTGGTCAGGTTGCGCGGGTTGCCGTGCTCTGCCGGGACCGTAAAGATTTCGCCCCGGGCTTCGAACAGGGCGCGAGCGCCGCTCGGGGAGATCTCAAACGCTCCGATGCGGTTTCCCACGTTACGAATCTCGGCGCGTGCTGTAACGTCGTCACTCGCGACGTTGATGGGAATCTGCTCCGCCTTGTTCTTCTTGAGGTCGTAAGCATAGAGCAGCCCGCCATTCTCATACGCGATTGCGTTCGGCCCCAAGCTGGGCCATTTGATGTCGAATTCGGTGTAGTTCGTCAGTTTGCTGACCTTTTTGGTCGCAAGTTCCATCCGGTAAAGATTCATCACGCCATCGCGATCTGAGATGAAGTACACGGAGTTGCCGGACCACATCGGGAACATGTCCATCGCCTCGGTGGTCGGTAGGGCCTCGTATGCGTGTGTCTTCAGGTTGAAGAGGGCGATGGGGCTCTTCCAACCTCCGCGATACCGTTTCCAGGTACGCGTCTCTTGCGAAGTCATGTTGTAGGCGATGCGTTGGCCGTCGCTGGAGAAACTCGCTAATGATGCCCGCGGAACGCTCAGCTCTTCCGGAACGCCGCCTTCCGGCGATACCAGGAACAGTTTGGAGTAGTCCGGCAGGTCACTGTCACGAGTCGAGCGAAAGAGAATCCGGCCGTCCGGCGACCAACCCAGCACTGCGTCGCCGCCGGGGTGATACGTCAGCCGTTTAGGCTCGCCTCCCAAGACCGGCACTACGTATACGTCGGCATTGCCGTCGTACTCGCCCGTGAACGCGATCCACTGGCCGTCCGGGGAGAACTTGGGATAGCTTTCAGTACCCGGGTGTGCCGTTATGCGGCGTGCTGTTCCTCCTTTCGTGGAGGCCACCCAAAGGTCTTCTGCATAGACAAAAACCACCTGTTCCCCCCGTAAATCGGGGAACCGCATCAACCGTGTTTCCGCTGGCGCAGCTGCGAAACCGGCAGGAAGTAGAGAGAGAACCAGCATCGCTGCCGGCAAGAGGAGACGCGTAGCATTCATACGACCTCCGAACTGGACGGCTCAGCGATTAGAAGGCTCTTCCCGGCGATGCCACGCGGGGCTCGTGGGCGATAGTGACCACATCCACACGAGACATGGGCGGGCCTCTGTGGGGCCAAGCCATCGACTCAGGATCATTGTAGATCACCTGGACGCTGATTGCAGAGGTAAAGCTACGAAACACTCTTATCGTGCCACGTCACGATTGGCTCAAGTGCGAAAGCGGTAACTCCAACAGTCTGGTTTGAGAGCGGGAGCGTTAGGCCGACCTCAAAATTTCCAGCGATCGGGGCGCGCGCCGAGTCACGGCCGGGTTTACCATAACGGATATAGGAGTATGAAACTCCCAAGAGCGATATTTTACCTGGTCGGCGCCCTCGGCTTGGCCCAGGATGCTTCTGTTACGCTCGACGAAGCCGTCCGGCTGGCATTGGCACGACACGAAGATATCGGGAAGGCCCGCGCTAATTCCGAGGCCCTGAAGGGCAAAGTCCGCGAGGTCAGGGCCCAGGCTTACCCCGATGTGCAGATCGTGTCCAACGCGATGCGCTGGCGCGACCCGAGCCTGCTGAATGCCTCCGGATTGGACAAATTCCCCGAAGAACTGCGCAATGCACTGGTGCCCTCCCCGGTCAACCTCTTCGATTATTCGGTGACCGTGAAGCAGCCCCTCTTCACGCAAGGAAAGATCGGCACCGGCTTGCGCCTGGCCTCCATTGAAGCCGAAGGGGCTATTTCCGAGATCGACCGGGCCCAGCAGGATGTTGCCCTGGCTACTGTCAAGGCATTCTTCGATCTGCTTTGGGCGCAACGATACCGCAGCCTTGTTGCGGAGACGCAGGATCAACGCAAGGCCCATGCCGCCATGGCTCACACGCGCTTTCAAAATGGCGTGGCAACCCAGGTGGACGTCCTGCGCTCCGACGTGGCCGTAGCGAATGGCGTGCCTGAACTCCTGCGCGCCGGCAATGCGGTGAAACAGGCGCGTGCCCTGTTCAACTATTACATCGGTCGTCCGCTCGATACGCCCACCGAACTCGCCGGAGATTTTCAGCAGAAGGTTTGGGAACAGACTGACGTAGCCGACCTGGAGCGTAGCGCGCTCCGCAGCCGTCCTGAACTGCAGCGCCTTCGCATTGCCGAACGCAGCGCGGATACCCTGCTGCAGTTGGCGAAAGCCGAGAACCGTGCGCGGCTGGACTTCTCCGGCAGCTACGGCATGTCTGCCCGTTTGCCGAAGAATCTGGTGAACTCGGAGTTCAATCGCTGGACTGCGGGAGTCAACTTCACGTTCCCGCTCTTCGACGGCTTCAAACGCAGCGGGCTCACGGTGCAAGCCGTTGCCGCCCAGCGCTCGGCGCGGCTGGATCGGGAGAAGTTTGAATCGCAAGTCCGCCTCTCGATCCGCCAGGTTTTGGACGAACTGAACGCGGCCTCCGAAACGGTGGAAGCCGCCAAGACCAATGTACGCCAGGCCGAGAAGGTTCTCATCATGATGCAGGACAACTACAAGTATGGCGCCGCGACCACACTCGATATCCTCGATTCGCAGGCGGCTGTCTCGGTGGCGCGCACGGACCTGCTTCGTGGGCTGCACGACTATTGCATTGCCCGCGCCGACCTCCGATGGTCTATAGGCCAGACACCTTGGGAGTGAACTTATGCGTAACTCGGTTCTTCTGATCCTGCTGGTACTGGGCGCGGCCATGACGGGGTGCGGCAAGCGGGAAGCCGCCATCGCAGTCCGTGCATCTGAGTCAACGGCGGTGACGGCTAGGGTATTGACGGTAGCGCCCGAGTCGTTCCTGGCTACAGTCCGCGTTACTGGAACGCTGGTCTCCAGGTCGCGCGTCGAAGTCAAGGCCGAGGTCATCGGCAGGATCACCCGCTTCGACAAAGAGGAAGGCGCGCATGTGGAGGCCGGTGAGGCGGTTGCCTGGGTGGACGACGAGAACTACCAGCTTTCCGTCAAGCAGGCGGAGACGGCTGTGAAAGTTGCGGAAGCCGCACTGGAACGCGCTCTGCTGGTGGAGTCGCATAGCGGCTCGGAGTTGGAACGTGCCGGGAATCTCCTGAAATCCGGCGGCATCACCGATAAGGACCTCAAGGCTGCGCAACTTGCCGAGCGCGATTCCGCCGCCCAGGTCACCATCGCCAAGGCCCAGATCGATCAGGCGCATGCCACGCTCGACCTCGCCCGGAAGCACGTCCGGGACACCGTCATACGCTCGCCCATAGCTGGAGAGATTCAACATAAGGCCATCAATCCAGGCGCCTACGTAGAGGCGCCTACCGCGCTCATGACCATCGTGGATAACAGCCGGTTGGAACTGGAATGTTCAGTCGCGTCTGCGGATCTCGCGGCGTTACGCGCGGGACAGCGCGTGCCGTTCACCGTCAACAGCTACCCGGGCAAAACGTTCGAAGGCCGGATCGTGGAAATCAACCCCGCGGTCGACCAGGAGACGCGTTCAGCCAAAGTGCGGGTCCAGGTGGACAACTCCGGCCGCAAGTTGAAAGCCGGAATGTTCGCCCAAGGGGAGATCCTCACGCAAATGGACACCTCGGCAATCGTCGTCCCTGGAAATGCGGTTTACCGCGATGACCGGTCGGTCAAGTCCGCCTATGTCTTCGTCGTATTGGACGGCAAGGCTGCGCGCCGAGACGTCGTCGTCGGCCGCGAACGGGATTCCAAGCTGGAGATTGTCAATGGGCTCCGGCCGGGGGACCGGCTGATTGGTGAGCAGACCATCGAAATCGCCGAGGGTGTGCGGATCCAGCCGCGGAGTTAACGCATGTTCCTGAGCGACCTATCGATCAAACAGCCGGTGCTGGCCACGATGCTGGCCGTCTCCCTGGTCACCCTTGGAATCTTCTCCTACCGGCAACTTGCCATCGACCAGTTCCCGGATGTTGAGATTCCCGTGCTTACCGTCCAGACACTGTACCCTGGCGCATCGCCGGAAACCGTGGAGCGCGAAGTCACCAAGCGCATCGAAGAAACGCTCAACACCATCTCTGGCGTGCGCCATATCTCTTCCACTACAACCGAAGGCCTGTCGGCGATTGTCGTAGAGTTCCGGCTCGGCGTACGCATCAACAACGCCCAACAGGACGCCCAGGCGAAGATCAATGCCATTCGCGCCGATTTTCCCAAAGACATGAAGGAGCCGGTGATCCAGCGTATCGATTTCAACGCGATGCCGATTCTTTCGATCGCCGTGGAGAGCCAGACGGCCGACATCAAAGTACTCTCCTCGCTGGCCGAGAAACTGATCAAGAAACGTTTTGAAACCGTACCCGGCGTCGGCCAGGTAACCCTGGTTGGCGTGGCACGGCGCGAGATCCAGGTGCTGCTCGACCGCGACAAGCTCAAAGCCTACGGCCTCACTTATGCCGAAGCGTCCGCGGCCCTCCAGCGGGAAAACATGGACGTTCCGGCGGGCAAGCTGGAACAAGGCCGGCAGGAACCCCTCGTCCGGGTGGCTGGCAAGTTTCGCTCCCTCGAAGGATTCGACCGCGTCATCGTGGCCATGCGCAATGGTAGCCCCATCTACCTCCCGCAGGTTGCGCGCGTAATGGATGGCATCGAGGAACGCCGCAGCGCTTCGCTCATCGATGGGCGGCCCGGCCTCTCGCTCGACATCGTCAAGCAGTCTGGCGCCAACACGGTGGAAGTGGCCGACGTCATCGACAAAACGATGGACGAAATGAACGCCGAGCTGCCGTCGCACATACACCTCCGCAAAGTCGTGGACCGTTCCATCTTCATTCGCGAGTCGGTAGAAGACGTTCAGGTCACGTTGGTGCTTGGGGGCTTTCTGACGGTGCTCATCGTCTTCTTCTTCCTGAACAGTTGGCGCAGCACCGTCATCACCGGCCTGGCTCTACCGGTCTCGGTCATCAGCGCGTTCATCATCATGAATGCCCTGAACTTCACGCTCAACATCATCACCCTGATGGGCCTCTCGCTGGCGATTGGGCTGTTGATCGATGACGCCATCGTGGTCCGCGAAAACATTGTCCGGCACATGCATGCGGGCGCCGACCACTTCACCGCGGCAAGGGAAGCCACCGCCGAAATCGGTCTCGCTGTGATGGCCACCACCTTCACCATCATCGCCGTGTTCGTGCCGGTGGCCTTCATGGGCGGCATCATCGGGCGCTTCTTCTTTCAGTTCGGCATCACAGTGGGGTTCGCGGTGCTGGTGTCCCTCTATGTGAGCTTCACGCTGGACCCCATGCTCTCCTCGCGCTGGTACGATCCCGCCGCCGACCCACGCGTGCCGCGGTCCTGGTTCGGGAAGGGGCTTGCCGGAATCAACCGTCAGCTAGACCGCCTGCAAGGCCTCCTCGCGGGCGCACTCGGCTGGTCGTTGCGGCATCGCTGGGCCGTGATGGTGCTGGCCATAGCCGCCATCGTCTTCAGCTTTTCCCTATTCGGCAAGCTCGGCTCGGCGTTCATGCCGAACGCCGACCCGGGTCAGTTTCAAGTGGCCTATAAGGCTACACCGGGCATCAGCCTGGATCGCTCCGTGGAAATTGCCCAGCAACTGGAGCGGGAGATCCGCCAGAACCGGGCAGTTGCCTATACCTATGTCACGATTGGCGGCAATGCCGGCAAGCCCATCAACGAAGGCAACATTTACATTCGGCTCAACCCACGCAAAACCCGCAGGCACTACAGCTTTCTGAAGACCGAGGTCCGACAGGCCATGGTGCGCTTCCGTTCCGTCCGCACCTCGATTGAAGAGGCTGACCAGGTGGGCGGCGACGTGAAGCCGATCCAAATCAGCGTACGCGGTTCGGATCTTCAGCAGATCGCGCCGCTGAGCGCGCAGTTGATGACACAGATACGGCAGGTTGAGGGTGCCTCGGACCTGGATACCAGTGAAGATGCGCCTCAGAGCGAGGTCCGCATCGTTGTCAACCGCAACGCCGCCAGCGACCTGGGACTCGACCTTGGAACCGTGGCCTCTACCATGCGCGGGCTGATGGCCGGCGAAGTGGTCTCGCAATTCGAAGACTCCGATGGCGACAGCTATGACGTCCGCCTGCGGGTGCAACGCGCCGACCGCACCAGTGCCATCGATCTCCTGGGTCTGGACCTTCCCGGGCAAGGCGGCCGGCGCCTCGTTCCCGCGAGCCAGATCGCGAGCCTAGAGGCCGGGGCCGCGCCCTCCAAGGTCCGCCGCCGCGACCTGATGCGCGAAATCCGCGTGAGCGCCAGTACCGAAGGACGCTCGCTTGGCGAGGTAATTTCGGATATCAAGACCAAGGCTGCTACTTTGACGATGCCCGCCGGCTACCGCATCGACTATACGGGCGATTCCGAAGAGATGATGGAGAGCTTCGGCTACGCCTTGCAATCACTGCTCCTGGCGGTGATCCTGATCTACGCAGTGCTGGCGTCCCAGTTCCGCAGCTTCCTGCAGCCGTTCGCGATTATGTTGTCGTTGCCTCTATCTTTGGTGGGGGTGGCCGGCATGTTGTACCTCGTCAAAGACACACTCAATATCATGTCGATGATTGGGGTCATCCTGCTGATGGGCTTGGTAACCAAGAATGCCATCCTGGTCGTTGACTTCGCCAACGTGCAACGTCGCGAAGGCCGCTCGCGCGCGGAAGCGCTGATGATCGCGGCCCGCGTCCGCCTTCGCCCCATCCTGATGACTACCCTGGCGATGATCTTCGGCATGCTCCCGCTGGCATTTGAAATCGGGTCCGGCGCCGAATTCCGCGCCCCGATGGCGCGGGCCGTGATCGGTGGCCTGATCACCTCGACCTTGCTGACGCTGATCGTGGTGCCGGTGGTCTACACCTACCTGGACGATCTGGGCGCCGGTTTTGTCCGCTGGTGGTCTCACAAGACTCGGGAACAGACCAGAACTGAGACACCCATACCTAATAGCGTGCCCACGCACCCACAGGCTGCAAAGTAACGTGCCGGTGGCCTTGTCAGTTGGGGCGAATAAGCTGGACGCAAGCAGCGATTCAATCTAAGCCCAGGCGCCGGAGGATCAGGCGGAACCGCGGGTCGTCCCGTAGCGGATCGTAGATCGCGTCCACGCCGAGGAACAGGAGGTCGGTCTCATGGCCTTCGACCGCCAAATCGAGATGTGCGAAGACTCGTGAAGATTCACGCAAGCCAATAAATGGCCACGACTGGTTCACGTGATGTACAAACCCGGCGCCAGCCTTCGCCTCCAGTTCAGCTACTACTCGCGCCGCTCCGGCGTGGTCTCCGGAACGGGCCAATGTATCCGCTAGCCGGCCCAGGTAGTAAGGATTCCCGCTGCTGAGAGATTTGCTCCTTTGCGAAACTCCGCCGCGGCTTGCGCAAAGCGGCCCTGCCCAGTCTCGCTCATACCAGCCATGGCGTAGGCGGGAGCATAGCCTGGACAGAAGGCCTGCGTTTCGAGTGCCCGGTTGCCACTCTCTGAAAAGCGCCGGCTGCAATACAGGATGACGGACAAATCGTTATTCGCCAAATGAGACAGCGGGTCCAATTCCAGAGCGCGTAGCGCGTGCTGCAGGGCCTCGTCAAAACGTTTATGGCTCACCAGGCCGAGGGCATAGTAGACGCAGCCCGAGCAGCACCGCAGCCGGCTTGTCCGAGGCCATCGCCGTAGCGCTCGGGTAGTTCAGATAGTCCGGCGCCGCCAGCAGGAACAGATGGGGCGCATGACTCTCGATGCTCTCCCCCCGGTACAGCAGTTCACGGAAGAATTCGGTTTGCGGACTCACGCGGACGGCGAAGGCATTCTCGGTCGCCTTCAGTGAGGTGAGCGAGTGGGCAACCGAACAGACGGAGCAGATGCGCGAGAGGATCGGAGCCACCTCGTCGTATCGCTTGCCCCGCACCAGCGCCTCGCGCCCCCTCGAACACGTCGAAGCGTACGTTGGTGACCGTATCGCCTTCCATTTCGACGGTAATTTCGCCGTGTCCTTCTACGCGGGCCAGATGTTCGATCGTGATGGTGTTCATCGGGTAACTCCATCCGGTGCGAATGTCCGCAGCCGGGCAGCGAGGTGTTGCCGATCGAAGCCCTTCTGCTCCAGCATGTTCGTTACGGACGCCATATTGATGTCGCTAGCGGGTCCGCGGCAGCCGACGCACGGCACCCTCAGTTCCGGACAACGCGCTTCGCAGCCTCCGGCCGTAATCGGCCCGCAGCACAGCTCGCCGCGCTCGATCAGCAGGCAGTTGTTCTCCCGCATCCTGCACTCCGTGCACACCGGATACTCGGGATAGAGCGGCGTATCGCCATTCAACAGCGCCGCGATCGCGGCCAGGAACTGCTCCTTCTCGATCGGGCAGCCAGTGATGTTGAGATCGACTTTCACCAGTTCGTGGAGGGCGCGCGCCGGAGTCGAATCGTATCCGGGCCCGCTCTCGCCGTACACCTCCTCGAGCAGCGCGATGCGGTCCATATCACGGTCCATTGCCGCCACCCCGCCCCAGACCGCGCAGGTTCCCAGGGCCACCAGCAGCTTCGATCGCTGGCGAATCGCGAGAAGCTTGGCATCCCGCCGGCTGAGTACCGCGCCCTCCACGAGTGCGATATCCAGAGGGCACGCGGTGTCGTTTTCCGAAGAGACCATCAGAAAATCGCGGATATCGATCAGCGCGACCACGTCCAGGAGGCGATCCTCGCAGTTCAGGATCACGAGTTGGTCCCCGGCACAGCCGGTAAGGCCGAAGATCCCCACAGTCGGTTTGCTCATGAGATCATCTCCGGCAGGTTGATAGCGTCCCAATACGTGAAGATCGGGCCTTGCAGTCAGGTGTACTTATAGCCGATGCTGCAATGACCGCACTTCCCAACCCCGCATTTCATCCGCCGCTCCAGCGACATGAGGATGCGGTTCTTCGGAAAACCAAGATCCAGCAGCCGCTGCAGAATGAATTTGTAGACTACCGGCGGTCCGCAGACCGCGGCGTAGGTGCGCAGCGGGTCGATTTTCGCGTAGTCGAAAAGAGTGGGCAGAAGGCCGATGTGATTCTTCCACGCTCCGCCGGGATCGGCCTCGACGGTCAACAGGCAGTTAATGTCGGTACGGTCCACGAGGCCAGCAACTCTTCCCGGAAGAGCATATCCTCCGGACGCTTAGCGCCGTACATGAGAGTGATGTTGTTGAACCTGTCGCGATGATCCAACGCATACCAGAGCAGGGACCGCAGCGGCGCCATCCCGAGTCCGCCTGCCGCGAGCAACAAATCGCTGCCCATGATTTCCTGCATTGGATATCCGTTTCCGTACGGCCCGCGGACGCCCACCACATCGTTGGCGCGCATACGGTAGAGCGCGCCCGTGACACGTCCCGCCCGTCGCACGCATAGCTCCAATACCTCAGGACGCGACGGCGAGGAAGATGCCGAGATCGGCATTTCCCCGACGCCCGGAACGCTCAACATGATGAACTGGCCCGGCTGATGGCGGAACGAGTGGGCCAGCTGATCCTCCACGAAGCGCAGCGTAAACAGGTAGTTGTTGTCCACCATCTTGTAGATCCGCACGATGCGCGCCATGTGCGGCTGATATGGATTGGCGCCGAGAACCGGGTGGTGGGCGGCGGCTTCATCGGCTAGCAACATCTTGTACCATCGCAGGCGGTCGATCACCTGTACGACATCGATGTTGACCGGACAGGCGGTGATGCAGCGCCCGCAGCCTACACAGCTCGGCCGGCCGTATTCGGCAACAAAGCCGCGTTGTTTGTGATAGAAGCGGAATTTGATACGGCTGGCGCGCGGCCCCCGGAAATTCTCGCCGCTAGCCACCAGGGCGTGGTTCGCAAACAGGCAGGAGTCCCAGGACCGCACGCGCCGTCCCGCCCTCGACCCCAGTTCCACCTGGTCGGCGACATCGTAGCAGTAGCACGTGGGACAGACCATGCTGCAACTGCCGCATGAGAGACACTTCTCTCCCAGTTCCTCCCAGATCTCGCTCTGGTATTCCATCTCGAAGATCTCGGGAAGGTCGCGGATCTCCACTGATCCAACCCTTCGGTGTGCGGCACGAAACCCTCGCCGGGCCGGTAGCGGAAGAGCGTCTCCCGCGGCGGCAGGAAGTACTTCTTGGGTGACAGGATAGTGCGATCGTATTCCAACCGGGCGTCCGACCACCGCGTCAGCCGCTTGAAGACGTACTTACCGTCCTGTTCGACCGGTGCATGAAGTTCGCCGAACGCTGCACGACAGAGGCGAAAAGATCTAGCTTCTCCTTGGGAAGCTTGAGGATCTTTACGGGTATCCTCCTTTGCTCCAGGGTCAGCCCGCTTGAATTATAGGAGAAAAAAATCTGAAATTAAAGCCTTGATATTCTCCGGCTCCCGCCCGGCTCAAACCTGATCGATTACACGGGGATTTTTCGCGGCGAGAGCCGCTCGCTGGCAGCGTTCCACGGCATGGAACTGATCGAAATCATAACAGCAGACATCGGCGTCTGAATCTGCTATAGGTGGTTCAGCTGCCAAGGAGAAAGCAGAGTGATGAGCGATCGAGCTTCCATTCTTCGTGCCGCACTGCAGCGCAGGAAGGCCCTGGTGGTGCCGGGGTGCCACGACGCCTTAAGCGCCAAAATCATCGAACAAGCCGGATTCGAAGCCGTCCAGGTAAGCGGCTTTGGCCTTGCCGGGAGCCTGCTCGGCAAACCCGACGTCGGGTTGGTCGATATGAAAGACATCCTCGACGTCACCGGTCATATCACCCGCGCCGTGTCGATTCCCGTGATGGCCGATATCGATACCGGCGGCGGTAACGCGCTAAACGCCTCCGCCATCACTGAGCGCCTGATCGAGATGGGCATCGCCGGAGTCAACATCGAAGATCAGTTGTTCCCCAAACGCTGCGGCCACATGGAGGGTAAGCAAGTGATACCTGCCGACGAGATGGCGGGCAAGGTGAGAGCCATGGTCGACGCCCGCCGCCGCCTTGGCCGCGATATCGTGATCAATGCCCGCACCGATTCGTACGCCGTACACGGACTTCATGAGGCCATCTTCCGCGCCAACTATTATCTGGAGTCTGGCGCCGACCTCGTGTTCATCGACGGCATCGGTAAACGTGCCGAGATCGAGACCGCCGTGCATGAAATCCACGGCCTGCTCTCGGTCAACCTGATGGATGCCGTTACCGGCGTTAAGACAGAACTCGTCTCCATCCCAGACCTGGCGGCCATGGGCGTGGCGCGGGTCAGCATCCCGGTAGCCTCGATTCTCGTCATGCACAAGGCCCTGACCGAGTTCTTTACTGCGTTGCATGCCTCGCACACCGGCCTTCTGGCCGGCGAAACGCACCGCGTCACCGGCTTCCGCGACTACACGGCTTTCGTCGGCCTGCCGGAATACCGGGCGATGGAGCACGAATTCCTGCCCTCGTTGGTTCTATCGGGGCGCTGAATCGGGAGGACCTGCTATGGGTATGACATTGGCCGAAAAGATACTCGCCCGCGCTGCCGGGCAGGAACGCGTGTCCCCTGACCAGATCGTGGTCGCGCGCGTGGACCTCGCCATGAGCCACGAAAACGCCGATCTGGTCCGCAAGAGTTTTCTCGAAATCGGTGTGGACCGCGTGTGGGATCCGTCGAGAATCATCATCGTGTTCGACCACCGCGTGCCGGCCGAATCCGAGAAGACCGCCACCACGCACCAGGCGGTCCGCGAATTCGTCGCCGCTCAGGGCATCGAGCATTTCTACGATGTGGGCCGAGGCGGCATCTGTCATCAGGTGCTGCCGGAAAACGGTCATGTCCGTCCAGGAATGTTGATCGTCGGGACGGATTCGCATACGACCACACATGGCGCGTTTGGCGCCTTCGCCACCGGCATCGGCGCGACAGAGATGGCTGGGGTGTGGACGGAAGGTAGATTGTGGTTCAAAGTCCCCGCCACACTGCGAATCGAAGTCGAAGGCGATTTCCGGCCGTGGATCTCCGCCAAGGACCTGATCCTCCACATCATCGGCATGCTCGGCGCAGCGGGCGCGGATTATCGGGCAGTAGAGTTCGATGGGCCGGCCATCCGCCGCATGAGCGTGGCCTCGCGAATGGTACTCGCCAACCTCTCGATGGAGATGGGCGCCAAGGTGGCGTTCACACCCGTCGATGAGACTCTGCTGGGTTATCTGCGGCCGCGCATCGCGGAGAGACTGGAGATGATCGCGCCCGATGCTGATGCCGTCTATGAGCGAGTGATTCGCGTCGATGCCGGCGAAGATCTATGGGAGCCGCAGATCGCCTGTCCCCATTCAGTCGATCGTGTCAAGCCGCTTTCGGAGCTTGGAGAAGTCCCGATACACCAAGCGGTCCTTGGCTCCTGCACCAACGGCCGCCTGGAGGATCTGGCGGTGGCGGCACACATCCTGGCCGGACGCACGGTGCACCGGCGAACACGGCTGCTGGTCATTCCCGCCTCACAGCAGATCTATCGTGACGCCATGCGGCTCGGCTATCTCGAGACACTGGTCGCATCCGGCGCAATCATCAACCCGCCGGGTTGCGGTCCCTGCGTTGGCGTGCATCAAGGAATTCTGGCTGCCGGCGAAAGCTGCGTTTCTTCCACCAACCGCAATTTCCTGGGCAGGATGGGCAGCAAGGACTCGTTCGTCTACCTTGCCAGCCCGGCCGTTGTTGCCGCGTCGGCGGTGGCAGGGAAGCTCGTACATCCCGAGTCAATCGTGAGGGAGGCCGAACCATGTCTGATGGAAGTTTGAAACTCTGTGGCAGAGTACGGGCCGCGCTTGGTGACAACATCGATACCGATGTCATTTTCCCGGGCCGCTATCTGAATATAACGGACCGCGAGAAAACCGCGGAGCATCTTTTCGAGCTGGTTTACCCGGAGATTCGGCTCACACTTCAGCCCGGCGAGTGGATCGTGGCGGGCAAGAACTTCGGCTGCGGCTCCAGCCGGGAACAGGCCGCCGCCGCGTTGAAGTTCGCCGGCGCGGGCGGTGTGATTGCCGCCTCGTTCGCGCGCATCTTTTTCCGCAATGCCATCAACCTGGGGCTGGCGGCCGTCGTGTCTCCGGGGGCGGCCGCCGGGGCGCTCCTGGGCGATGAACTCGAGATCGATCTGGTCGCGGGCCAGATTTGCAACCTGACCCAGGACCGCATATTCACTTCCGCCCCGCTGGACCCGCGCGCGGCGGAACTGCTCGCGGCCGGCGGGCTCATCCCCTACCTGAAACGCAAATACGCACTGCAAAAGAGGAACACGTGTCTCGTCACCGTGTAGCCTGGTTGCCTGGCGATGGCATCGGCCCGGAAGTCTGCGATGCTGCCCGTATGGTTCTCGACGCCGCCGGCTTCGAGGCTGAATATCTTAACGGCGATATCGGTTGGGAATTCTGGCGCGTCGAGGGCGAAGCCCTGCCGCGGCGCACGCTCGACCTGTTGGACCACACCGATTGCGCCTTCTTCGGAGCGATTACCTCGAAGCCGGCGGCGGAGGCGATTCGGGAACTTGTGCCCGAGCTTCAATCACGAGGTCTGACCTACCGCAGCCCGATCGTCCGCATGCGGCAGTTACTCGACCTTTACGTCTGTCGCCGCCCGTGCCGGACGTTCCGCGGGAACCCGTTAAACTACCGCGAGAATATCGACCTGGTCATCTTTCGAGAAAACACCGAAGGAATGTACATCGGAGTGGAGTTTCCGAGGATTCCGGAACAGCTTCGAGCGATTCCGCAGATCAAAGCGCTGCCCGCCGATGCTGCCATCTCCATTCGCAGTGTCACGCCGGGGGCATCGCGGCGGATCGTCGAAGCGGCCTTCCAGTATGCCGTGCAACACGGGCGCCGCAAGGTCACCGCAGTGCACAAGGCGAACGTGCTGTGCGCCACCTGCGGCGTATTCCTGGACGCTGCCCGTGAAATCGCGGCGAATTATCCGCAGATCGAGTTCGACACGGCGAACGTGGACGCCATGTGCATGTGGCTCCTGAAGGATCCTCGGAACTACGACGTGATTGTCACCACCAATCTGTTCGGCGATATCCTCTCGGACCTGTGTTCCCAACTGACGGGAGGAATGGGCTTCGGGTACAGCGGCAACATCGGCGAGAAATACGCGGTCTTCGAACCCACCCACGGATCAGCGCCCAAATACACCGGACAGAACAAGGTCAACCCGCTCGCCGCGATACTTGCTGCCAAGATGATGACGGAATGGCTGGGCGAGTTGGAAATTGCACGCAATATTGAGAGGGCCGTGGCCGACGTGGTGGAGCGAGGCGCGGTCCGAACTTACGACTTGGGAGGCAATGCCTCCACCATGGACGTTGCCCAAAGCGTCGCCGAATCCGTTCGGTTCGCACATGCGATGAGGTGAGGAAATGATACAGATTCACACCACACAAAGAATGGAGCAGGTTGAAACTGGATTGCGCAATGCCGCCGAACGACACGGCGGCATGGTGTTGGCCGTCAGCCAGATCGGCCACTTGCTGCAAAAGGACCATAACCTCAACGGAGGGGATGCCATCGTATTCACGATGTGCTTCCCCGATCAGTATGTCCCGCTGCTGCGGGCGGACATCCGGTTTTCAGCCTTCCTGCCGAGCCGGATCTCGTTCTGCGCGAAGGAAACCGGGAACTTCTTCGAAACGATTTCCCCGCTGGAGTACTGCCGCCTTCTTCACCGTCCGGAAGTCGAGCCGTTGGCGGCCGTACTGGAAGAAACACTGCGTTACGTGATGGAAGAGGCCGCTCACGGACTGCCTCACGGGGCGTCGGCCGGCAAGGCTCAGTACGAGCACATTTCTACCGAGGACCAGGTCAACATGCGAGCCACAGTGCCGCAGCGCATCGATTGCGTCGGCACGAAGGTGGAGGAGTTGGCGGGGACCGGCGTGCCGGATTCGCAGGGCGGGTAGGCGGCGTCCACCGTCCGGCTTACACGACAGTTGGACCTTCAAGCGGCGCCGGAAGGGTGACGAGACTTCTTGGTATCGCGACCTCCGACCGGTACCGGTGGACCTTTTCGCGAACATCAAATTTCTGGATCTGAGCTGGCGGCTGTGGTCAGGGTCGAGGAGCAGTTCCGTGACCAGGGTCGTATGCGATTCCAAGCAGGCTGTGATGAGCGGGCCGATTCGGGACCAGGTCCGCACCGTTCGTGGTTGTCAGGGCAGTTGTGTGTAGACTCACCCGATCTCGTGAGTCGTCACGGATCTCCCAAAGTCGCTACGGGATGGCAATCTCATGGTCGCCGACAGCGACTTCGCGCTGGCCATCCGCTTCGCTATTTGCTCCTATTGTTCTCGGGACGGCTGAGTTCGCAGAGAGTTCCGCCGGAACAACTCCACTCCCCGGCGCCACACCTGCGGAGCGCGGAGGGGCATGGAGTGGACCGTTTCCCCGGTAAGTAGAACACCGCGTTGGCGATGGCGGGCTCGATTCGAAGATTGGGAGCGCTTACAAGAGTGGTCATCACTTTCATGGGGAGGGCGGACTGAGGCAACCCGGCGAACTTGTTACCGAAATCAGCCATGCCTGAGAATCGCGCGCGGGCATGTCGCGACGCAACCGGCGTCACGCCCAACCCAGCACCGGTTAACATCGATCCCGCCCCGTGCTACGATTCGCGTTTCAGCAGGGACGAGTGGAACATTCTGACGCGGAAAGGAAGGGCCGTTATGGTCAGTCGAAGGGCTTTTTTCCAGACTGCATCGGTGCTGAGCGGCAGTTTGGGCATGATCGACCCGACTCCCGTTTTTGCCGACGCGGCGAAATCGGCGGGGTACTTTGGCGTGCACCCCTTTGTGGAACTGCACCCGGAAGCGGTCTTCATCCTCAGAACCCATGTGGATCGTAAGACGAATTCCGACGCCTGCATGAGGGTCGGATTGGATTTTGGCCGGACTGTGTTCGTCCCGATGGACAAGACCGGAATCCCGGTGAGTCATAACATCGCCACGAAGCCGAATCTCACCGCTCATCAGGCGATGGACGAAAGAAGAGGCTTCACTCTCGAGGACACGATGGGTATCGCCACAGACGTGTTCTTCGTCGAGGGCCTGTTTGAGTCGCTGAAAGACCTGGGCGTCGCGGGCTCTAAGATGCATATGCGCGATGCCAACGGCAGCGGAGTGATCGAACCCCGTGGATATGTCGCCATGAGCCAGCGCGTGGGCGGCACGGTCGCTCCCGCGAAGAATCGGATTGAGACGATAGCCGACGCGAACGACGCTTCGGCGGTGGTCTGGAAAGAGGTCCCCGGCGGCGTCGTGCACACACAGATCCCTTACTTGTGGCCGTTCAATGCGCCGGATTCCTATGAGGCCCCGACTTTGGACGATGTACCTGTGGGCCTGGGCAACGACACCATCTATGGCGGCAAGGGC
>Ga0105237_10002641_pt1 | contig 22063 bp, 21 predicted proteins | sample KBSC24metaG_FD_81520 | JGI IMG/M metagenome (GOLD analysis project Ga0105237, IMG submission 81520) | Corn rhizosphere microbial communities from Kellogg Biological Station, Michigan, USA - KBS C2-4 metaG | ecosystem: Host-associated > Plants > Roots > Rhizosphere > Soil | place: Michigan, USA...
AGCGCCTCCTTTCAGTCCCGCGCTAATGAGCGACTGAGCTGTGAGTTTAGCACTCACGGTGGGAGGCGCTTGCTTCATAACATCAGTACCGTAACGCGGTAGCGTCGGGTCGACGCAGAGCATGCCGGATTCTAAGAAGATTCGGATGCCGAGGTTGACCCGACGCTACCGCGTTTCGGTACTGACCTCATCCAAGCTCGATAAGATCCACGAACTGCACGGATCCTGCGTAATCACTTGAGACCTGCTATAATCCGCCGTTCCCCACAAAGCGGAAGGAAACGATTCCAAACAGTGACAACCTCGCCAACGGTTTTTCGCCTGGCTTCGCGCTTCGACGATGTCGGCTTCTCAGATATCGTGCGGCTTCGGAACCGGATAATGGAGTTGCGCAATCAGGGCGCAACTGTTTACCAGTTTGAAGGCGGTGAGCCCTTCATTCCGACTCCGGACGTAATCAAAGACGCCGCCAAACAAGCGCTCGATAAAAACCAAACTCGTTACGCACCGTCATCCGGCATTCCCGAACTCCGCGAAGCAATCGCCGAAAAACTCCGCAGGCGAAACGCCATCCCGGCGCAAGCGAGCGACGTGATGGTCGTGAACGGCGGCATGCAGGGTCTGTTTGGCGCGTTTCAATCGGTTGTGAATCCCGGCGATGAGGTGCTTCTCTTTTCACCTTACTGGACACCGATCAAAGACCTCGTGGCCCATTGCCAGGGACGCAGCGTCATGGTGCCAACACGCGAGGCTCGCGAATCAGGTTTCCCGCAAACACTCGCGCGTTACACAACCGAGCGCACTAAAGCGATCTACTACAACACGCCACAGAACCCGAGCGGCGTTGTCTTCACACCTGAAGAAGCAAAAGCCGTAGCCGCTTTCGCGCAGGATCGCGATCTCGTCGTGATTGCCGACGAAGCGTACGAGGATCTGGTCTACGACGGAGTGCATTGCTCCATCGCTTCGCTCGAGGGAATGTTTGAACGCACGATCACGTCGTTCACGTTTTCAAAGTCGTATGCGATGACGGGATGGCGGCTCGGTTACGCAGTAGCGCCTGAGCCATGGATGACCGGTCTGAAGAAAGCAACGCTCTATTCGTCGAATGGTGTTTCAACGCCAACGCAGTGGGCCGGACTCGCCGCGATGAATATCGACACAGCAGTTCTCGAAGACATGAAGAATCAATATCGCGCGCGTCGCGATCTTCTCCTGTCAGGACTGAACGAGATCGGACTTCCCTGCAAACCTCCAGCGGGTGCGTTCTATGCATTCCCCGATGTGACCCGGATCAGCAAAGACAGTCGTGAAGCTGCTGACGCATTACTCAATCGCGCGCAGGTCGCAACCGTTCCCGGAATCGTCTTCGGCGAAGAAGGCGAAGGTCATCTGCGTTTCTCTTTCTCCACTTCAATCGAAACTATAGAAGCAGGGCTCGATTCGCTTCGTCGCAATCTTTAACGATGAAAGGCGAGAGCGATTTCATTGACGCACTCCGTCAACGTGTTGACGCGGGGACATGGAGACCCGGAGACACGGGGACGCGGGGACACGGAGACGCGGAGACACGGGGACACGGAGACACGGAGAGCACCGCGTCTCCGCGTCCCCGTGTCTCCGGGTCGTCATCATTAAGAGCGGGAATCGGCGACGACGCCGCCGTCTTTCGCAGCACTGCCGGCAAAGAAACGGTGATCACCGCTGACCTGCTCGTTGAAGACATCGACTTTCGCCGCACCACCACACCGCCATACCTCCTGGGCCATAAAGCACTCGCGGTCTCTCTCTCAGACATCGCAGCGGTGGGAGCGAGACCATTGTGGTCCATGATTTCGATCGGCGTACCCGAGGACGTTTGGCAAACGGATTTTGTCAAGCGACTGTACGACGGGGTGCTGGACCTGGCGAACGGTTATGGCGTGCAGTTAATCGGCGGTGATACTTCGCGCACGACCGAGAACATCGTTATTGATTCCATCGTTGTAGGCGAGGCGACTGCGGGAACGCCGGTTCTGCGCAGCGGAGCGAGCGCGGGAGATCAGATATTTGTCACCGGTTCGCTCGGCGCGGCAGCGGCGGGTTTGAGACTCATCGAACGCGGCGCTCACCTTGCAGAACAGAACCTCGGAGACGAGGATTCGCAAAAACTCGATCACATATTGCTCCGGCAGCTCCGGCCGGAACCACGCGTGGGATGGGGGATCGTGCTTGGAGAAGAACGACTCGCCACGTCGATGATCGATCTGAGCGACGGTCTCTCATCAGATCTCAATCACGTGTGCGCGGCGAGCGGCGTGGGCGCCCTGATCGACTCGTCTTTATTGCCGATTGACGAACGAGTAACAGAGTTGTGTGGGCGTCGCGCGCTGGATCCGCTTCAGCTCGCGCTTCACGGCGGTGAGGATTTCGAGTTGCTTTTCACAGTGAAACCGGCGGATGTGCCGCGACTGCCACGCAGAGTCGATGGCGTGGGAATCAAATGTATCGGCACAATCCAGAGCGCGTCCGAAGGCGTCAAGATTTCTGAGGGTCCCCGCACCTGGGAACTGAAACCAGGCGGGTGGAAACATTTTTAACCTCGCAAAGACGCAAAGGCGCAACGGAAGACCTCCGGTTGAGGAGGTTCTTTCTTTGCGCCTTTGCGCCTTTGCGTGAGACTGCTTTATCCTCCTCATTCCATGCTGAAATTTCGCAACACACTCACCGGCCGCATCGAAGAGTTTCGCCCCCTGAAGGAAGGCGAAGCGGGTTTTTACTACTGCGGTCCAACCGTCTGGAATTACGGTCACATCGGTAACTTCCGCAGCGCGGTTGCAGCCGACATCCTGCGCCGCTACCTGAAGTTCAAAGGATTCCGAGTCACGCACGTGATGAATATCACCGACGTCGACGATCGCATCATCGCGGAATCCCAAAAGGCAGGATTGAGCATTGACGATTACACCGCGATCTACATCGACGCCTTCTGGCAAGACTTCGATGCGCTCGGTTGCGAACGACCGGAAGTCGTCCCGCGCGCCACGCGCCACATTCCAGAGATGTCGGCGTTGATCGACAGTCTGTTGTCTTCAGGTCACGCCTATCGATCTGACGACTCGATCTACTATCGCATCGCTTCATTTCCGGAATACGGGAAGCTTTCGAAAATCAACTTCGCTGGAAACATCGCCGGCGCGAGCGAACGAATCGACACCGACAAATACGAAAAAGAAGACGCCCGCGACTTCGCGCTCTGGAAAGAACCGTCGAGCGAAACCGAACCCGCATGGGACGCTGCCGTAGGTCGCGGCCGCCCGGGCTGGCATATCGAATGCTCGGCAATGTCGATGAAGTATCTCGGCGAGACATTTGATATTCACGCCGGCGGAATCGATCTGGTGTTTCCACACCACGAAAACGAGATCGCACAGAGTGAAGGAGCAACCGGAAAAGAGTTCGTACGATATTGGATTCACTTCGAACATCTGAAGGTCGACGGCGAGACGATGTCGAAGTCAAAAGGCAACTACTACACGTTTCGCGACGTAACCGAAAAAGGTTTTTCGGCGGCGGCGGTTCGTTATTTCCTGCTCAGCGTGCCTTACAACAAGCAATTGAATTTCACCTTCGATGCGCTTGCGGGAGCTGAGCGGACGGTGGCAAGTCTGCGCGACTTTCGCGCTCGCTTGAGCGAGGCGAGGACGGAACCAGGGAAAAACGAGAAGCTTTCAGAAACAGCCGCGCGCGCTTTGCAGGAATTTGAAGAGGCAATGGACGACGATCTGAACACGTCGATCGCGCTCGCAGTGGTCCATAATCTCTCTCGTGAAGTGAACACGGCGCTGGCGCGCAAACACGTGCGCGCGGACGACCAGCGCGAGTTGCTCGCAGCTATCGATCGACTCGATACAGTGTTGAATATCTTTGGCGAGCAACAGCGCGAGATGCTCGACAGTGAGATTCAGTCGTTAATCGACGAACGACAGGAGGCGCGCCACCGCCGCGATTTTGCGCGCGCGGATGAGATTCGCGACGACCTTGCCAACCGCGGCATTATCCTGGAAGACACGAAAGACGGCGTCCGCTGGAAGCGAAAATAGAAGCGCGGCACCGACCCGCACGCCGGTGCCGCACTTAGCGGATAAAAACTGGCACCCCTATTTTCTCTTGCGCAACCGTCTGCGCGCGAAACCACCGGCGCCTAACAACGCTGTTCCTAACAGGAAAATCGTCGATGGTTCCGGAATCGCACCTACCACACCGACGTCGCTGCCATTACTCCCTCCAGCCAGCGGTACGTTTTGAAATCTGACAAAGATGGCGTTGCAGATCTGCTGTTCGGTGAATCCCGTGAACGCGGCTCCACTAACTATGAACGATGCGCTCTCGCCTGGTAACAATCCATCATTTACCGAGCCACCCGCGAAATTGCCGGACGCTCCGGTAGTAAACCCGAAGTCCAGCACCGCAGTGTCGAACCCGTGTGGCACATTACCGAGGTCACCATCCGAAAAAACGAAATTAGATGACAGGCTGGGTGCTTGCATTCCAGTGAAACCGTTCAATCCGGAAGCACTCGCATTTCCAACCGGCGGCAGATCATATCCGATACCCGTGATCGTCGAGGTAGAGCCAGGCTGTGTGATGGCCGAGGTATTCGTGATCGTAAAAGTAAACGTGTTGGTCTGCGAGTTGAATTCACAGACTACGGTCGCGGTTGAAAACTGGCCGGAACCGGCACCCGAAACGAACACGGTGTCGGCACGCACGGTTGCGCTGGCGCCCGCGATAACCAGCAAACCGGCGATAGAAAATATAAATCTACCAACTCGGGACATGAAAATTCCTCCTTGAACTCTGCCTTGCTAAAGACACACCTACCCATGCATCCGCACAATGGTCTGAGTGGGGGGAGAAACTTGCGGGACAATGCAATTCCACTGTTTCGTGTGTGCCAGCATAATAGGACCAGGCATACCGACGGTCAATCAATGATTCTGCTCGTGACAAAATCTCCACACGTGCAGCACTGGAAACACACGGGGGGCGTACGCTCGCGTACGCTCAGCATCACATGAGGTTACTTGAGGGTTTGTAAATGCGAGATGAAGGTGTGAAGTTTTTCAATCTGTTCTTCGGTGAGATCGAGGAATCTTAAACCAAAGCCCATTGGCGGACTCTGATGCGCTACCTGGCCGGTCAGCTCGAGCCAATCACCGCCGGGCAATTGCAGTTTGAAACTCACTATCTCGCCTGACTGGGCCTCGCCCATCGTGTCGAGATAGCATCCGCCTTCTGACAGGTCGGTCACGCGAGCAGTGTAGTTTCCGCTCTTGCCGTCCCAGACAACGTCGAGACAAACGTCGAGTCTGTCTTCAGTTCTGCGTTCGCTCATGTTCGTTTCGTCGTGTTAAGAGAGAGTTCATGGTGAAGTCGGTCCGCACGGTGGACGCGCCGATTTGCAGGCTCGATTTTAGCGCGAAATGAGGAAATGCGGAACGCGAAATCAATCCAGCCGCAGATTACGCAGGATTAATTCTGTTATCATGCCCCTCAAATGTCCACGACGATTCAAACACAAACAGAGGTCGCTCCAGTTACAGAAATCCGGAAGCACTTCCCCGCTCTCGAACGCGTCCATAACGGCTACCCCGTTGCTTATTTCGATGGGCCAGGCGGCACGCAGGTGCCACGGTACGTCGTCGAAAAAATGAGCGATTACCTTTATCACCACAACGCCAACACGCACTGGGCGTATCCGACGAGCGCCGAGACTGACGCCGCGCTTGAGCATGCACGCGAAGTCCTGGCGGAGTTCCTGAATGCGTCGCCCACGGAGATCGCGTTTGGCGCTAACATGACGACATTGACGCTACACCTGTCGCGCGCACTCGGGCTGAACTACTCGACGCCGGACGAGATCGTCGTCACCGAGCTGGACCATCACGCGAACATCGATCCGTGGCGACGACTCGCTGTTGAACGTGGCGTGACGATTCGCACGGTGAGGATGGATACAGCAAACGGGCAGCTTAACTGGGACGATCTCGAACGCTTCGTCGGACCCAGGACGAAGGTGCTCGCGATCGGCGCCGCGTCAAACGCACTCGGCACGATCAACGATCTCGAGAGAGCGATCGAGTTGGCCCACAACGCCGGCGCGCTGGTGTTTGTCGATGCAGTGCACTACGCACCGCACGCGCTACTCGACGTCAAGAAGCTCGATTGTGACTTTGTCGGCATGTCGGCTTACAAGTTTTATGGACCACACATCGGAGTGATGTTTGCAAAGCGCGCGCTGTTAGAAACGATCGATTTTCCAAAACTGGCGCCGGCGCCTGATTACGTTCCGGAAAACGCCGAGACGGGCACTCAAAATCAGGAAGGCATGGTCGGCGCGGCCGCCGCGATCGAATTCCTCGCGTCACTCGGAGCTGGCTCTGCTAACCGCGACCGTCTGCGAACCGCGTTTACGGGAATGCACGCGCGAAACGCGCAACTACTCGATCGCCTGTGGCACGGGCTCAGTTCGATTCCGCGGGTCACACTTTTTGGTCCACCACCGGATTCACCCCGCACGCCGACGCTGGCATTCACGATTGAGGGTTGCACTTCCACTGACGCCGCGCGGCGCTTGTCTGAAAAAGGACTTTTCTTGTCGCACGGTGATTTCTATGCAGCCACTGTTGTGGAGCGACTCGGTCTAGGCGCTGAAGGATTGATACGAGCGGGTTGCGCCTGCTACACAACGGAAGAAGAGATCGATCGTTTAATCGCGGGCGTTGATGAAATCAGCCAGCAGACCGTACGCGGTGCTTTGTAAGTTTGGACGGTGAGACACGACTGTCAGTCCCGGAATCGTGTCGAGTTCGAAGTGAACGGCGAGCGAGGTACCACGCACACCGCCGAACGGATCATTCGCCGCGATTTGTTCGGGCCGGACCGTAGCCGTGATCGACCCATCGGGATTCACGACGGCGCGCGAGAGTAACTTGTAGGGCTTGCCCTCAGCTCTCGCGGCTTGCAGCGTTGCGGGATCGAGTCCGCGTATTCCTTCACGTCGCACCTCGCTCGGCAACAACGGTACACCCAGAATAACGCGCGCGATCGCGCAAACTTTCATGATCGAATCCCAGCCATCAACGTCGTAACTCGGATCTGTCTCCGCGACGCCGAGCTCCTGCGCGGTCTTCACGCCTTCTGCAAAGCTGCGCCCTGCTTCCATTGTTTCCAGAATGACGTTTGTAGTGGAGTTGAACACGCCGCTAAAGCCGCGGACTCTCACTGCCGGCAGCGTTTCACGAAAGAGAGAGAACACAGGCGCACTATCGAGCACCGCCGACTCGAACAAAAATCGTTTTCCTTTTTCGACGGCGAGCGCATTCAGTTCGTCGTAGGCGTAAACGATGGGTCCTTTGTTAGCAGTGATCGCATGCGCGTCTGCTTGTAGCGATCGTTTGATGTGCTCGATCGCGGGTTGACCTGTTTCAGCGTTGAGAGAAGTAGTTTCAAACACCACGTCCGGCCGCGCGCGCGACAGCCATTCACCGATGCCGCTTTCGGAAGGCGTGTCATCACTTCCGGCCAGCAATCTCGACGCGTCTATGCTCGCGTCGCTCGCGCGCCATCCCATTCGACGCGTCGCGACGCCGGTGATCTCCCATTCGATACCGTAGTTATCCCGCAGCTCCGCTGACTTGGAAACAAGCAGCCGCACCAGCGCGCGTCCGACGTTTCCAAATCCAATGAAGCCAAGTCTGTAACGTTTCATGTATGATTGACACAAGTCGCAAGTTTTTAGAGTCTGTTAATAACATGAAACAGTACCATGAGTTACTTAAATCTATTCTGACGAATGGGAGCGAACAGCGCGACCGCACCGGCGTCGGCACCATCTCACATTTTGGTTTTCAGACGAGATTCGATCTACGCAAAGGTTTTCCGATCGTCACTACGAAAAAGATTCCCTTTCGCTGGGTCGCGGAAGAGTTGTTCTGGTTTTTGTCGGGCGACACGAGCGAAACAAATCTGCGCGCGCGCGGTGTAGACATCTGGGCCGAGTGGGCCGACGAAGCACACACGGAGAAGTTCGGACGACGAGCGGGCGATCTCGGACCGGTTTATGGTTACCTGTGGCGCTCGTTTGGCGGAACTTACCCGGAAAAAAATGGCGTGGACCAGATCGCTAAGCTGTTGCAACAGATCTGCACCAACCCTGATTCTCGCAGACTGATCGTTACCGGTTGGGATCCGAGACAGGCTGATAACGTCGAGCTTCCTCCGTGTCACACACTCTTTCAATTCAAAGTGCAGAGCGGGCGAATATTGCATTGCCAGCTTTACCAACGCTCGGCGGATGCGTTTCTCGGCGTGCCGTTCAACATCAGCTCCTATGCGCTGCTAATGCATTTGATAGCGCACGTCACGGGCCTGGAAGTGGGCGAGTTTATTTACACCCTGGGCGATTACCACATTTACAAAAATCATCTCGAACAGGTCGAGCAGCTCTTGTCGCGTGAGCCTTTGCCGTTGCCGCACCTCGAGATCAACGATCCGGAGAACAAGTTGCGCGGGCTCGAAGGCCTGTTGGCCGTCAAATACGAAGACCTGAACCTCAAAGACTACAAATCACACGGAAAGATCGCTGCGCCTGTCGCAGTCTGAAAACGAATGATCATTGGCATCGCAGCAGTCGATCGGAAAAATGCAATCGGTAAAGGTGGCAAGCTCCCGTGGCACTACCCGGCAGACATGAAGTTTTTCCGTGAGACGACGACGGGACACGCGGTGGTGATGGGGCGAAAGACGTGGTTGACGATCGGCAAGCCATTGAAGAACAGGCTCAACATCGTCCTCAGTCGCGACTCGAGCATCGAGCCTCAGGAGTCGCTGCTTGTACTCAGTGATATCGACTCGGTGATCTCATTCAACAACTCGATTACCACGGATTTGTTTGTAATTGGTGGCGCGCAGATCTACGAAGCATTCCTGCCACACATCGAGAAGTGGATCATCACGGAGGTGCCGCTGACAGTCACTGGCGCCGACGCATTCATGCCAAAGGGATATTTGGAAGGGTTTAAAGAGGTCGATTCAAAAGATCTCGGCGAAGGCTTAGTCGTGAAGGTTTATGAATAAGCCGCAGATTTTCGCCGATGAACGCGGATTAGATCCGCGTTCATCGGCGAAAATCTGCGGCCTAAAACAGCTCGTCGAGCGCTTCATCGACAGAACGCACTCCAACAACACGCATTCCCAACAACCGCTCGAGCCCTGCGACATTCGACGCCGGCAGAACAATCTTCTTGAACCCGAGCGCCTGCGCTTCACGCGCACGCACCGCCGCCTGCATCGCTCCACGCACTTCACCCGTCAGCCCGATCTCCCCAAACACAGCCGTATGCGGATCGACAACCATGTTCTTGAAACTCGAAACAATCGCCGCCACCACTCCCAGATCTGCCGCCGGTTCATCCACTTCCAACCCGCCCGCTATGTTCACAAACACGTCGTCACCCGTCACTTGTAATCCCACTCGTTTCTCGAGCATCGCAATCAACAGCGAGACCCGATTCTGGTCCAGCCCCTGCGTCATGCGTCGACCAGTGCCATACTTCGTTCCCGACACGAGCGCCTGAATTTCAACCAGCAGCGGCCGCGTGCCTTCCATGCACGCCGTGACGATCGATCCCGCGACATTCTGCGGCCGTTCCTGCAAAAACATCTGCGAAGGATTCGCGACGGGCATCAGTCCCGACCCCGTCATCTCAAACACGCCGATCTCGTTCGCCGCACCGAAACGATTCTTCACCGCCCGCACGATGCGATGGTTGTGATGTCGTTCGCCTTCGAAGTAGAGAACTGTATCGACGATGTGCTCGAGTATCTTTGGACCAGCGATCGAACCTTCCTTCGTGATGTGACCGATCAAAAAGATCGGGATGCCGCGATTCTTGGCGAGCAGAAGACACTGTTGCGCGACTTCCCTCACCTGGGAAACCGACCCCGGCGCAGATTCGATCACAGCCGAAAAGAGGGTCTGAATCGAATCGACGATTATCGCGCCGGGTTTCAACCGCTCAACTTCGTCGATGACCTTTTCGAGATTGGTTTCGGGTAGGAGATAGACGTTCTTCGCAGCAACACCGAGCCGTTCGCCACGAAGCTTTATCTGGCGTTCCGACTCTTCGCCGGAAACATAAAGGACGATCGCGCCCGCGCCACTCAGTTTATCCGCAACCTGAAGCAGCAGCGTGCTCTTGCCGATGCCCGGATCGCCGCCGATGAGTACGAGTGTGCCCGGAACGATCCCGCCACCGAGCACGCGATCAAACTCGGTGACGCCCGATGGAATGCGAACGTCATCCTGCGACTCGATTTCGGTGAACGCGACGGCGGTTACGTCGCGAAGTTTGAAGCCGTTTCGCCCACCGCTCTTGCGCGCAGGCTGCGCCTTCTCTTCGACGAGCGAATTCCACTCGCCACATTCAGGACACTTGCCCAGCCACTTGCCGGATTCGTGTCCACAACTCTGACAAACAAAAACCGTTTCTGTTTTTTTCAAAGTAATTCTCACGCAAAGGCGCAAAGACGCAAAGTAATTTCGCGAATTCTTCTTTGCGCCTTCGCGCCTTTGCGAGCAGATCTTACAAAAGTTCTTTCACATTCTCAGTCGGACGGCCGAGCACGGCCCGTTCGCCGCGCTCTACTATTGGCCGCTGGAGCAAGTCAGGATGTTCGATCATGAACCCGATCAACTCGCTATCGCTGAACTTGTCCTCCGCTAATCCCAACTCTTTGTAAATCGGCTCACCTTTGCGCAAGAGATCTCGCGGCTTGAGATTCATCTTGCGAATGAGTTCGGTTAACTTTTTACGACTCAAGGGTTCGATGTAGTAATTGATCTTCTCAAACGAAATGCCGCTCTCACGGAGCAACTTGTCCATCTCGCGACATTTCGTTCAAGTCGGTTTCTCGTAAATCGTGATCTTGTCTGCCATGTTCTACGGGAATATCCCCCTTACGCTCGTTGCTTCCACCACTCTGCCGACGGCGAGGATGTATGCTCCGGTTCGCATATCGGTCTTGTGGCGCTCGGCGGTTTCGTGCACCTGATTGAAAGCCGTGTTAATGGTCTGCTCGAGTGTGTCGTTGATCTGTTTCTCTGACCAGAAGAAAGAATACTGGTCCTGCACCCACTCGTAGTAGCTAACCGTGACTCCGCCGGCATTCGCGAGGATATCAGGTATCAGCAAAACTCCTTCATCCTCCAACACGCGATCGGCGCCCGGCGTGGTTGGTCCATTCGCGAGTTCCGCAATGATTTTGGTTTTGACCTGGCCGACATTGCTGAGCGTGATTGCATTCTCGAGCGCGGACGGCAGCAGAATGTCGCAATCGATGCCCATTATGTCGTCAGGATTTATCTCTTTCGTACCGCTCAGTCCGGCCAGGCATTTCGTTTCCGCTTTGTGTCTCAACGCTTCGGCAATGTCAATCCCGCTCTCGGAATAGACCGCAGCTTTCGAGTCGCATGCGGCCACGACTTTCGCGCCGTCCGCGGCGACGAGCCGTGCGATGTTTGCGCCCGCATTTCCGAATCCATGGACCACAACGCGCGAACCGCTCAAGCTCATACCTTTCACTCGGCATGCTTCACGCAAGGCGTAGAGACAACCACGGGCCGTTGCTTCCGCGCGTCCCTGCGAGCCGCCGAGCGAGATCGGTTTGCCGGTAACGACGCCGAGTTCGGTGTGTCCACGCACCATCGAGATGGTGTCCATGATCCACGCCATCGTCTGTTCGTCTGTGTAAACGTCGGGGGCCGGGATGTCGCGGTCCGGACCGATGATCGGCGCGATCTCGAACGCGTAACGGCGTGTCAGCCGCTCGAGTTCGTTCTGCGAGAGACTCTTCGGATCGCAAACTACGCCGCCTTTGCCTCCGCCGTAAGGTATACCGACAGTCGCGCACTTCCACGTCATCCACGACGCGAGTGCTTTCACTTCGTCGAGACTTACGTTTGGGTGGTAACGAATACCACCTTTGGCTGGACCACGCGCGATGTTGTGTTGCACACGATAACCTTCGAACACCTGCACGTCGCCGCCGTCCATCTTCACCGGAATAGAAACAATTAATTGCCGCTTCGCATTTTCCAAAACGCGCCGCATTGACGGCGCGAGCTCTAAGTAATCTGCTGCTCTGTTGAACTGCTGTTTAGCGATTTCGAACGGATTAAGTTCTTCCTTGAAAGCCTTTTGGGTCGCCATGCAATTCTCTGCTCCTGGAAAAGGTGTGGGACTGGGAGAGCGGGGTAATCCTAAGGGCTGCGCGAATATGTTTCAAGGGCGCTGGAACTGCTGGACCGCCACTGGTGTCTAATCAGCCGAGTAAGCTCCCGCGACCCGAAGGCACCGGCAACCCACGGAGGAACTCGATGTTTAATAACCTGATTGAATCCAGCTCGCATCTACAGGAGTTTAAGCGACGTGGATCGTTTCTGCTGTTTACGACAGCGACTTATCTGGTGCTCTTTGTGATCACTGGTGTGGTCAGCATCTACGCATATGACGCGCACCTTGAGAGCCAGAGTACTGAATGGGAAATCACATTTATGCCGGTGGTGCCGCCCGAGCCAGCCCCACCAGAAGAAATTAGAAATGCTATTCGTCCTGCGAGCTCAGATCGGACGCCAACTCAATCAATACGCACGCTGTTAATTTCCAGTGTCTCGAATCCAAATAAGGTTCCGGACAACGTTGGAACCATTGCGGTGGACGTACCGCCCGCGACCTCGAAATCTATCATCGGTCTTACCAACGAAGAACCTCCAGCGCAGCCTGGAAGTAATCGCGGTGTGCCTGGAGGCACGGGCAACACACCGGTTGTGGCCGCTATTGAGCCACCACCACCGCCACCACCTCCGCCGCCAGCCGTGCCGAAGGTCGTCAAAATGTCAGAAGGCGTATTGAAGGGGAATGCTATCTCGTTGCCGAAACCCATCTATCCGGCAATGGCTAAGCTCATACATTTGCAGGGAGCCGTAACTGTCCAGGTACTTATCGACGAAGAGGGGAAGGTCATTTCGGCCAAGGCGCTCTCGGGCCATCCTATTCTGGTTCCTGAGGCGCAGAAAGCCGCGATGCAAGCACGGTTCACACCGACAAAGCTAAGCAATCAACCGGTGAAGGTCTCAGGAGTGATCACGTACAACTTCCTGACGCAGTAGAAAAGAGGTAGGCCACAAAAAGGCACATAAGGCACACAAATGATCAAGAATTGATCAATCAAATCACAAATGTGAAGAAAATTTTGTGAAGAAAATTTTTGGAAGAGAATCTTTGATTGATCAATTCTTGATCATTTGTGTGCCTTATGTGCCTTTTTGTGGCTCGGCTTAGATCGATCGGCACCACTGCTCGATCTCATTCATCGCGTTCTCGTAGATCTCTTCCTGCGGCACCCCGAACTTCTTTGGAGCCTTAAACGAATGGTCGCCGCCTTCGATCGTATAGATCCTCGCCGCGGGTCGAAGATTCTTGATGTAAGGCTGTATTTCGTCGGGAGTGCCGAGCGCGTCGCGTGTGCCTTGCACAAACAACATCGGCTTACCGACGTGTTCGAGATGTTCGACGCGAAGCTTTGTCGATTGCCCCGGCGGGTGAAGCGGATAACCGAGAAAAACCAACCCCGCGACTTCACTATGGAACGGCTCTTTCTCTTCAGCCGCGATCACCTGCGACGCGATGCGGCCACCCATCGACTTCCCACCGACGACGAGTCGATTGTTCTTCAGCTTCTTATGCTTGAGTGCCGTTTCGAGTACGGCGCGAAAGCACGCCTCCAACTTCCCTTTCTGATCGGGAACGGAGCGTCCCTGCTCCATGTAGACGAAGTTGAAAGTCATCACGTCGAGACCGCGCGCGGCGAGGCCGTTAGCAAACATGCGCATGAAACCACTCGACTGGTTCGCGCCGGCGCCGTGGCCCAATACGACGGTTAAGCCGGCGCGGTTCTTTTTCGCAGCCGGATAAAGAACCGCCGTCACTTCCTCTTTTTCGTTGACCTTGACGGTCAGTTGTTCGTCGTCGTCTGCCATTTTCCCGATCGCTTTACGCTTCTTTAGCCAGCATGGCGAGGGCGTCCTGCAACTCGTTCTTGAATCTATTGCTGACGCCTTGTTGAACGTTCGGAGAACTCCTGGAGAAATAAGCCAGGTTACCGTCGGGCTTCTTCCGGCCGCGTTCCGCGTAAATGGCTCGAATCAGGAGCTCATCATATTTAGGATCGGTTGTCGGGCACGAAATGTTGCCGCAAGCGCGATGCACGATCGGCGTCGCTGGTCCATGCTGTACAGCAGTGGACCAAACGACGTTCTGCAAAGCACTGCTCCTCGTGTTCACGTCGAACTTGTCGTCACTGAGTATTTTTGCAACCAGCAGGTCGTAATGCGTCTTTTTAATGTAGGCATGCTGCGCTGCCTGAAAATCATCCGTTTGCTCGGCGGCGATGCGCTTCCAGACCGCTGTGAACTGCGACGTTCCCGCGGTCAGGTTCAGGAAATCCTGAAGCCAGCGAAATCCTGCCTGCGTAACAAACTTCGTGGGCACTCCCATTTTCGACGCCATCTGGTAAGAACCATAAGAAACACCGCCGGGATCGCCTGCACCGGAGGAGACGGTGCCGGGTCCTCTACCACCGGTTTCGTACTTCGCGGACAGTTTACCCAATTCCTCCGCGATCGCTTTTCCGAGGGCGCCAGCGGCAGGTTGGGTAGGGGTTGTTTCAACCGGAGTTGGAACAGACACTGGCTTGGGCGCCATCCTGCCTGGGAGCGGTCTGGTGTTCTCGGTTGTCAGTTCGTCGTTTGGCACATTGATCACATCGCCAACTCTGATCTTGTTTGGATCTTTTACTTGAGGATTAGCTTGCAGCAACTGCGGCAGCGTTACCCCATTTCGCATCGCAATTTTTGAGAGCGTATCTCCAGCCCGTACGGTATAAGTCATCCCTGACGTCTCCTTTTATTAGCCGAACGCCGCAAGCATTGAACTAATCGTTTGCGGCTTTTGCGAAGGGTTTGAATAGTATTAGAGGCTTCGCGGCGGAGTCAATAATTGCTTAGATATAAACTCGCGGTACACGCTCCGAAACACCACACGTAACCTCGTACGAAAGCGTTCCGGAGATGCGCGCGAGGTCTTCCGCCGTGACCTTGAGTTCCGGATTCTGGCTGCCCAGCAGCATTACCTGATCGTCGATTTCCACACCGGGAACGTTCGTCACGTCGATCAGCGTCAAATCCATCGACACGCGGCCGACAACCGGCGCATACGTGCCGCGCACGATGACATCAGCACGGTTCGAAAGTCCGCGCATGTAGCCGTCGTGATAACCGATGGGCAGAGTCGCGATTAAACTCTTGCGCGATGCTTCAAACGTGCAGCCGTAACCGATCGTCTCTCCGGGCGGCACCCACTTCAGCAAACTAATGCGTGAATACAAAGACATCACCGGCAGCAGCTCAGCATCTGAAGCCGAAGGCGGAAGAACATCGCGCCACAAGCCATAAAGCACGCCACCGGGCCTCACCATGTTTCCCCATGATTCGCGATGACCGAAGATTCCCGCGGAATTTGCAAGATGAAGGTGAGTCGGACGGTATCCGTGATCGCGAAAGAGTCCGACTGCGTCGTAAAAACGCTGGATCTGATCGCGGGTCAAGGGTTGGCACGCAGCGTCGTCAGCCGCAGCGAGGTGACTCATCAATCCATCGATTCGCACGTTGCGAAATGGTTCGAGCGCGGCGACGAACTCGCTTAATTGATCGAAACGTACGCCGAGCCGGCCCATGCCCGTGTCGACCTTGACGTGAACGTCGACGACCACGCCCGCGTTCGCAGCAGCGCGATTCAGCGCCTCGATCATGTCTACGCGGTAAACAACCGGCGTCAGCCGATGTTGGACGCAGAGTGCGGCCTGTCCCGTCCAGTAACCTCCGAGACAGAGAACTGGCAGCGAGATGCCTGATTCGCGTAATTCAATTCCCTCTTCGGGAAGTGCAACACCAAACCAGTCTGCGCCCTCGCTCGCGAGCCTGCGGGCACACTCGACTGCGCCATGCCCGTATGCGTTTGCCTTGATGATAGCCATGACGCGAGCCGCCGGGCTCACGCGTTCTCTGACCTTTTTGAAGTTAGCAGCCAGATTATTGAGATCGATCTCCGCCCACGTCGGCCGCCGAGGTTGATGATTGTCTAAATGAGACATGCTATTTTAGTTTAGCATTCTCTGTGCACCATTTGTGTTCTCTGTGGTAAACAGTCACTGACACAAAAACACAAGAGAGGACGTATGAAAATCTTTATCACTCTCTTACTTGCGGCTTTGTGTACTTTGCCGAGCCGCGTCGTACAGGTCTGCCCTCAATCCAGAGACAACTGGCGCAGCGTCCGCACCAACCACCTCTTCGTCATCGGTAACGCTGACGCAGAAAACCTGCGCCAGGTCGCCGTATGGCTGGAATTTTTTCACCGCGCGTTTGGACGAATAGTCTCGCGCAACGTCATTGATTCATCTGTACCCACTACGGTAATCGTTTTTCGCGACGACGCATCCTTTCGACCTTTCAAACCACTCTACCAGGGCCGTCCCGCAAATCTCGCCGGCTTCTTCCAACCGGGTGACGACGTCAACTACATCGCGATCTCACTCGACCCGGGCGACAGAGATCCGTTCAGCACCGCCTTTCACGAATACGTTCACCTGCACGTCAGGGACAACATTCCCGACGCGCCGTTGTGGTTGAACGAAGGACTCGCCGAGCTCTATGGCTCGCTGCAATTCTCCGGCAACGAGGCGCTTTTAGGTGTGCCACTTCCCTACTTGCGCTTTTTGCGCCAGCATGAACTGTTACCACTGACTACATTGTTTTCGATCGGCACTAACTCCGAACACTACAACGAGGACGACAAGAGCGGAATTTTTTATGGACAATCGTGGGCGCTCGTCCATTACCTCATGCTCGGAGATCACAACCGCCAGGATCAGTTCAAGAGTTTTCTCAATCGGATCAGCCAGGGCGACACTTCCGCGAAAGCGTTGGAAGGAGCGTTTGGCGCGAACCTGAATGTAATCGAGCAGGACTTCAACGCTTACGTCCGGCGCGGTGATTTCACACCACAGCGTCTGGGCGGCGTCGACGATCCACTAACGACTGCCTACACAGCGATGCAGCGCACGTCGCTCTCCGACGGCGAAGCGAATTACTACCTCGGCGATCTTCTGGTGCACATCGGTCGCGAAACCGATGCCGAACGCTACTTCAAACAAGCAATCGCAATCGAGCCCGATTTTGGGCCGTCGTATGAAGCGCTCGGCATGCTCTCAATACGGCAACGCCGGTATCCCGACGCCAGGAAGTATCTGGAGAAAGCCGTTTCGTCGTCGCAGAACTTCCTGATTCACTACTACTACGCTTATGTGCTGAGTCGCGACGGAGTGTCGCCAGCAGGAAAGATTAGCGGATACTCGCGCGAGACCGCCGCAGCCATGCGCGAACATCTCTTGCGTTCGATCAAGCTCGCACCAAATTACGCGCCATCTTATTACTTACTAGCAGTCGTAAATTTCGTTGCCGACGAACGGCTCGACGAAGCGCTCGACATGGTCCAGCGAGCGAGGAAACTCGCGCCTTCGAAGACGAGCTATGCATTGTTGCACGCACAGATCGAGATGCGGCGTGCCGACACGGCGGCTGCGCGACAAATTCTCGAGCCGCTCACGCGCGACTCCGATCAGTCCGTGCGAACTGATGCGCAAGCTCTACTCGAGTCGTTGGGCCGAACTGCCGTGTCGATTCAAAGCAAATCCGCCGGCGCTGGTGCGGTCAGTAGTAGCATGATTTCCGAACCTGAGAAGACTGGTTCGACTCGCATGCTGGGAGGCGAAGCGGGTAGCGTGACGATCAATGATGGCCGGACGATCGACAGCTCCGGTTCTCTGCCCACTATCGACGCCCTTCTCAACCGCTACGTCGACGCTCTCGGTGGCGCCGCTGCGCTCAAAGCCTTGAAGAACCGCGTCACCAGGGGAACGATGGACATCGTTGGTCACAGCCGAGGCGAAGCGTTCGAGATGTACGAACAGGCGCCGAACAAGGTGTTGCATGTATTTCATGAAAAGGACGGCACAACCAAAGTCGGTTTCAATGGACGAGTCGGGTGGGACTTCGACAAAACTACCGGCGTGAGGATGTTGAAAGGCTCCGAGCTGGCACAGCTACAAATCGATGCTTACTTTTACGGCCCGCTGGAACTAAAGAAGAACTTCACGAAAGTAACGCTCGCCGGTATGAGCAAGATCGGCTATCGAGACGTTTACGTGATCGACCTGCAACACGCGGCGGGAACCGTCGTCAGAGTGTACCTCGACGCGCAAACATACCTGCTCGCGCGCACAAACACCGTGCGCAGGTGGGGACCCGTTTCCGCGTCTGTTGAGATCTATTACGACGATTGGCGTGAGGTTGACGGAACAAAACAACCCTTCAGCATGACTTTTAGCTTTCCCAAGCTAACGGTAAGCGTCCACGTCGACGAGATCCGCCACGACGTCGCGCTCGATCCCGCGATCTTCGACCGGCCAAAATAATTATTCGCGATAAAGATTGTCGAAGCGCATGCTCGACGGTGTGAACCGCAGGTCGACCGTGCCGGTTGGGCCATTGCGCTGCTTGGCGATGATCAGCTCGGCGATATTCTTTCGATCTTCCGGCATCGCTTCGCGTTCTTCCGGCGACTTGTATTGCTCCTCACGAAAGATGAAAGCGACGACGTCCGCGTCCTGTTCCAACGCTCCCGACTCACGTAGGTCAGCAAGCTGCGGGCGGTGATCCGAACGCGATTCCGGCGCGCGTGAGAGCTGCGACAACGCGACGAGCGGCACGTTCAACTCTTTCGCCAATCCCTTCAACTCGCGCGAGATCTGCGACACTTCCTGCTGGCGCGACTCGACACGCTTCGCCGATCCCGACATCAACTGCAAGTAGTCGACGATGATCAAATCGAGCTTTTTCTGTTCCGCCGCGAGCCGGCGCGCTTTGGCGCGCATCTCCAACACGCTCAATCCCGGAGTGTCGTCGAGGTAAATCTTCGTCTCCGCGAGGATGCCGAGTGACTTCGCAATCTGCGCCCACTCGAGTCGTGAAAGAAAGCCGTTGCGAAAACGCTGTGCGTCGATGTTGCCCTGGGAACAAAGCATGCGCATCACCAGCGACTCCTTTGACATCTCGAGCGAGAACACGCCAACAACTGCGCCCGCGAGAATCGCCGCGTTCTCCGCGAGCATCAACGCAAAACTCGTCTTTCCCATCGACGGACGTGCGGCGAGGATGATCAGATCCGAGTTCTGGAGTCCTGACGTCATCTTGTCGAGATCGGGAAAACCTGTCGTGAGACCCGTCAACACAGCCGCTCTACCTTCCATCTCCTGGACTTTCTCGAGCAGCGTCTCCGCGATCGGTTTGACGTGTACGAAGCCTTGCCGGATGCGTTCGTCGGCAAGCTGGAAGATCGCTTGTTCGGCGTGGTCCAGAATGATTTCCGGTTCGTCTTCTTCCGCGAGTGCTTCCTGGGTGATCTTGTTGGAAGTCTTTACGAGCTGCCGCAGCATCGACTTGCCGCGAACGACTTTCGCGTAGTGCGCGATGTTCGTCGAGTGAGGCAGGCCGTACGTCAGGTTAGTGATGAAACTGATCCCGCCGACGGCTTCGAGCGCGTTCTCTTTCTTTAACTCTTCGCCGATCAGAATGGGATTGATCTCTGCGCCACGCTCGAAAAGCGCGATCATGGCAACAAAGATTCGCCGGTGGGAGGGAACGTAGAAATCCTCGGGGCGAAGTTGTTCGATAGCCTGGCTAATCAGGCCATTGTCGAGCAGCACGGCGCCCAGAATGGCGCGCTCTGCTTCGGAACTATTTGGGAGTGCACGTTCGAAAGGTTGGTCGCGAATGAGATCAGGAGTGGCCATTAAGTAATTATGAATTATGGATTTTTGGTTGAGAGAACTTTTGTGATTCTTCTTTGTGAACCTTTGTGTTCTAAGAAAAAGGCGCCGCAAGTTACGAGAACCTGCGGCGCCAGACTATACATCAGCTCGCTGTTTTATCGTATTTTTACTCAGCAGCAGTTTCTTCTTCGCTACTCGCGGCCTGTTTTGCAACTTCGGCTTGCTGTTCGGGTGTCATGTGGCCGACGATGACTTCGCCTTCCGGAGCCACTCTGACCTTCAGATCGATCGTGACTTCGCGATGCAGCCTGACCGGAACGACGAAATCACCGACGCGCTTCAAAGGCTCACGCAAGTGGATACGGTGGCGGTCGATCTCATAACCGCGTTCTTTCAATGCTTCCGCGAGGTCCATCGAGGTAACTGATCCGTATAAGTGGCCCTGCTCGCCGGCTTTTCTCTTGAACTCGAGCTCCAGCGACGTCATCTGCTGCGATTGCGCTTCCGCCGTTGCACGCTCTTTCGCTTCCTTCTTCAGGAGCGCCGCGCGCTCCGCCTCGATTCCCTTGACGTTTCCGGCCGTCGCCTCAACCGCGAGATTGCGGGGCAGCAAGTAGTTGCGAGCGTAACCAGCTCTCACTCTCACGATTTCGCCGCGTGCACCGAGGTCGTCTACATCTTCGCGCAAAAGTACTTTCGTGTGTGCCATGTTCCTTCTCCTGTCCCCTCCGGTTAATCGGTCGTGTACGGAAGCAGCGCGATGTTGCGGGCGCGCTTGATCGCTTCCGCGAGCATCCGCTGATGCGTCGCGCAATTACCGGAGATTCGCCGCGGCAAAATCTTTCCTCTTTCGGGCAGGTAGTTCTGCAACAGCCTGACGTCCTTGAAATCGATCAGGTCGACTTTGTCGATACAAAACCGGCAAACGCGTCGCCGGTGCATGCGTCGCGCACCGGCCCGACCACCCATTGGGCGTCGATCCGAATCGTCATCACCATCGTAGCCACCGCCGCCACCGCGCGCGCGGTCTTCATAATTCATTGCCATAATTATCCTCTTTAACTCGTCGCTAAAATCTATTCGCCAGACGCCTCAGCAAAATCCATAGTTGCTCCGCGCCGCGACTGTGAGCCCTGCGAAGAAGGACGCTTCGCGACCTTGCGCGCACGACGGTCTTTCAACTTCTGCGCACGCCGCCGATCTTCGTCGACCCGTACCGTGATATATCGCAACACACGATCGTTGACGCGCATGCGGCGTTCGAGTTCGGCAATCTCACGACCCGATCCCTCGATTTCGAGCAGCACAAACGTGCCGTCCTTGTGGTGCAGGATTTCGTAGGCGAGCTGCCGTTTGCCCATGGTCTCGGCCTTGGTCACGGTGCCGCCCTGATCGGTTACGATCTGCGAGAAGCTCTCCGTGAGTTTCGGCACTTCTTCGTCGGCCGTGGGGTCTACTATGAAGACCACTTCGTACTGTCTCTTTTCCAAAATCAAACCTCCCAGTTTATTGCCAATTGCCGATTTCCGATTGCCAATTGAAAAACCGGAAATACGAAGGTCTTCAAATTGGCAATCGGCAATTGGAAATCGGCAATCAATTAAACTCGCTCATCGCTTTCAAAGCGCCATCCCGAATTATCGTTCGTATCGCCTTTGCGCTCTGCTCGAGCACTTCTGCTACCACTGTTCGCTCGCTGCGCGGAAACTCATCGAGCACAAACCGCTTCGAGTCTGAGATTGGGTGCTCCGGCTGAATACCGATCCGCAATCTCACAAACTCATTCGTACCGATCGAAGCGATGATCGACTTCAGCCCATTGTGCCCGCCTGCTGAGCCACGTTCGCGAATGCGAATCGTGCCGAGCGGCAATGCCAGGTCGTCCGAAATGACCACGAGCTGCTTAATCGGCGACTCGGTTTGCAGTTTCGCCAGCAAGCACGAAACCGCTTGTCCACTCAGATTCATGAAGGTCTGCGGTTTCGCGAGCCTTGTCACCGCACCTTCAATCTCACCACGACCTACAAGGGAACTGCATTCCTTACGTCCGACTGCGATTCCTTCGTCGTGG
>Ga0105237_10002642_pt1 | contig 22062 bp, 23 predicted proteins | sample KBSC24metaG_FD_81520 | JGI IMG/M metagenome (GOLD analysis project Ga0105237, IMG submission 81520) | Corn rhizosphere microbial communities from Kellogg Biological Station, Michigan, USA - KBS C2-4 metaG | ecosystem: Host-associated > Plants > Roots > Rhizosphere > Soil | place: Michigan, USA...
CCGCGCTCGCGAGTGTCGAGCGCAAGCGTCAGCAGGCCCTGCTGCAGAAGCAGTACGTCGACCAGCTGAAGCGCTTCGAGCTGCCGGAGGCGTTCGTTCCGCACATCGCAGAGCTGTTGTACAAGCCGGATCGCAATACGGTGGAGGTCAAGGCGCTGGAGGAGGCCGCTACGGACCTCAAGCTCTCGCTGCTGCGCCTGCTGGAACAGTGCGGCGCGATTCCATCCACGCGCGACTACCATCTGAACCGGTTCGTGTTCGAGCATTTTCCACGTGGGTGCGGCTTCGCCGATATGCCTGATGCGCCGCCGCCGATTGATTTGCCGACCGCCGAGGTGCAGGCCTTCAGCATCGATGACAGCACGACGACCGAAATCGATGACGCGTTCTCGGTAACGCCGGTACCCGGGGGCGGCTGGCGCATCGGCATCCATATCGCGGCGCCCGCCGTAGGCATTGCGCCAGCGTCGCCGCTCGATCAGGAGGCGGCCACGCGGCTGTCCACGGTTTATATGCCCGGGGACAAGATCACCATGCTGCCGGAGTCGGCGATCGCGTACTACTCGCTGGCCGAAGGGCGCGTATGCCCCGCGTTATCGCTCTATCTGGACGTGGCGTCCGATCTCTCGGTGCACGGCAGCCACACCGCGCTCGAACAGGTGCCCATCGCGGCCAACCTACGGCATGCCGTGCTCGAAGCGGAGTTCAACGAAGAGAGCCTCACTGCGGAGCTGCCCGATTTTCCGTTCGCACGCGAGCTCAAGCTGCTATGGGAGCTCGCCACCATCCTGGAAGCCGGGCGCGGCCGGCCTGAGCCGGTGCGTACGCTGCACATGGACTACAACTTCTACGTCGACGACGACCACGTGCGTATCGTGGAGCGCCGACGCGGCTCGCCGGTCGATAAGCTCGTCTCCGAGATGATGATTCTGGTCAACTCGGAATGGGGCCGTGGCTTGGCCGAGGCCGGCGTGGCAGCCATCTACCGCGTGCAGAGCAACGGTAAGGTGCGCATGTCCACGATCCCGGCGGCACACCAAGGCTTGGGCGTCGCGCAATACACCTGGGCCAGCTCGCCGTTGCGACGCTATGTGGACCTCGTGAACCAGCGCCAGCTGATCGCGTGGCATCGGGGTGAGCAGGCGCCTTATACCGCCGGCGGCGAGCAGCTGCTGGCGGCGATGCGCGACTTCGAAATCGCCTCTGACATCTACGCCGAGTTCCAGCGCAACATGGAGCGCTACTGGTGCCTGCGCTGGATGCAGCAGGAGAATGTGGATGTAACGTCAGCTGAGGTGATCCGTGAAAATCTGGTCAAGATCGACCGGATTCCGCTGATCACTCGCGTCATGTCGTTGCCGACCCTCGAGCCCGGGGTCAAGGTGACGCTCAAAATCTCCGATATAGATCTATTGGAATTGACCTTCCACGCCGAGTACGTCGGGGCGGCTTGACGTGTCGGCGTCCGGCAAGGTCCTTGCTGTGACATGCGCTCGTAACTCTCCTACAATACGCCAACTTGACTGCAGCCTCGCCAGCATTGCCGGTCTCTTCCGCGCTCGCCCGCCGGGGCGATGTGTCGGTGTCGTCCGTCGATCCGCTCTTGCCGCCGGCGAACAACGGCGCGCTCACCGTCGCGCTGGCGCTTTCGCTGGTCTTCCACTCGGTCCTTCTGCTGATTACGTTCAAGTACCCCGATGCGCTGAATTTCAAGAGCGCACCCGGACCGATCGAAGTGGTGCTGGTCAACAGCAAGTCGGCGTCACGGCCCGTCAAGGCGGACGCGCTGGCGCAGGCCAACCTCGATGGCGGCGGCAACACCGAAGCCAACCGGCGCGCCAAGACCAACCTGCCCGCGCTCCCCGACATGCCGGCCGATGAAGAGTTGTCGCTCGCGTCCAGGCGCGTGCAGCAGCTCGAGCTCGAAGCCCATCACTTGCTGACGCGCATGGCACCGGCCAACATTGCCGCCGATCCGAAGACGTTGCCGGTCGAACAAGTGGCGCCGAGCGACGCACCGAAGATCGCCGACCTGCCGCACGACCGGCTCACCATCGCCAGGCTCGAGGCGCAGATCGCACGCGAGTGGGAGGCCTATCAGAAGCTGCCCAAGCGCAAGTTCCTCGGCGCCCGCACGCAGAGCGCCATCGAAGCCGAGTATCTGGACTCTTGGCGGCAACGCATCGAGCGCGTCGGGACGGCCAACTTCCCGGACGAGGCCAGACGGCGTGGCGTTTTCGGCAACGTGATGGTCACCGTGGCCATACGCGCCGACGGTTCAGTGGAAAGTATCGAGATCGACCGCTCGTCGGGTTCGCGCATTCTGGATGTCTCGGTCGAGAGGATCGTTCAGCTCGCCGGCCCGTTCAAGCCGTTCTCCGCCGAGTTGCGCAAGGAGGCCGATATCCTTCACATCACGCGCAACTGGGCCTTCACCCGCAGCGATCTGCTGATCACCAGCGAAAACTAGCCGGAGCTTGGGCCCGTGACCGACCGCTACGCCGTCATCGGCAACCCGGTGGCGCACAGCAAGTCCCCGTTCATTCACGCCGAGTTCGCCCGACAGACCGGTCAGGACATCGTCTACGAGCGCATCCTCGCGCCGCTCGAAGGCTTCAGATCTGCCGTGCAGGACTTCAGCGCCGAGGGCGGCAAGGGGCTCAACGTCACTGTGCCGTTCAAGCTCGAAGCGTTTCAGATCGCCAACCAGCGCGGCTTGCGTGCGGAAGAAGCCGAAGCCGTGAATACCCTCAAGTTCGAAGGTGCGACGATCTATGGCGACAACACCGACGGCATCGGCCTGTCACGCGACATCCAGGCCAACCTGGGCTGCCACCTTGCGGGACGGGATATTCTATTGATGGGCGCCGGTGGCGCTGCTCAGGGTGCGCTCGGTAGATTGCTCGACGCCGGTCCCGCGCGTGTCGTCATCGCCAACCGGACAGTGGACAAAGCCGAGCGGCTCGCACAGCGCTTCCGCGCGGCGCGCAGCCTCGCAGCAGAGGCATTGAGCGCGAGCGGCTACGCCGAGCTGTCGGGCCAGCAGTTCGACATCGTCGTCAACTCGACTTCGGCCAGCCTGGACGACACCGTTCTCGATCTGCCGGATGGCCTGTTCGCGCGTGACAGCCTCGCGTACGACATGATGTACGGCAAGGGCATGACACCGTTTCTGGAAATGGCTCTCGCACAGGGGGCAGGACGTTGCGCCGACGGCCTTGGCATGCTGGTCGAGCAGGCGGCGGAATCGTTCTTCATCTGGCGCGGTGTGCGCCCACAGACCGGACAGGTCATCGAAGCGCTCAAAGCTCGATGAAGAAAACGCTGTGGGGCTGGATCGGGCGGGGACTCCTGCTCGTCTTGGGTCTGCTGCTGCTCTATCACGTCTGGATCTTCGCGCACGTGCTGTGGTGGAACTGGTTCAACCCGTCCACCAGCGCGTTCATGGAGCAGCGTCTCGAGACCCTGCAGGAGAAGAACCCGAAGGCGAGGCTGCGCCACGAATGGCTGCCGTACGACAAGATCTCGCTCAACCTCAAGCGTGCTCTGGTCGCAGCCGAAGACGCCAACTTCATGGAACACGAAGGCTTCGACTGGGACGCGATCCAGCGCGCCTACGAGAAGAACCTCAAGAAGGGCAAGATCGTCGCGGGCGGCTCCACGATCAGCCAGCAGCTCGCCAAGAATTTGTTCCTCTCGGGCCGCCGCTCGCCGTGGCGCAAGATCGAAGAGGCGATCTTCACTGTCATGATCGAGACGGTGATGAGCAAGCAGCGCATCTTCGAGATCTATCTCAACATCATCGAATGGGGCAACAGCGTGTACGGCGCCGAAGCCGCCTCGCGCTACTACTTCAATCATAGCGCCGCGAATCTGGATGCATGGGAAGCCGCACGGCTCGCCGCGATGGTGCCGAAGCCGCGTTACTACGATCGCTACCGCAACACGCCGTGGCTGGACCGCAAGACCAATCTGATCCTCGGCCGCATGCCGGCGGCGCAGGTTCCGTAGGAAGAGCAAGCCGTGGAGACGGTCGAGAGCGCGCAGTAAAGGCCCAACCGATAACTTGAAACAACGTCTCGCCGGCCGAACATAGGCCGTGACGTTGCAGCTATTTCCTGTGCGCGTTCTCAAGCCCGTCTGCGACCAAGCGTTCGTTATGCCTGAGTTACCCGACGTCGTCGTCTATCTCGAAGCTCTGGACGCCAGAATTCTCGGCCAGACGCTGGTGCGCGTGCGTCTGCTGAATCCGTTCCTGCTGCGTACGGCTGCACCGTCGATCAGCGCGGTCGAGGGCAAGCGTGTCACCAGCTTGCGCCGTGTCGGCAAGCGCCTCGTCATCGGACTGGAAGGCAAGCTGTTTCTCGTGCTCCATCTGATGATCGCAGGCCGGCTGCGCTGGAGCGCCGCGGGTGGCAAAGCCCCGGGGCGCATCGGTCTGGCGGTGTTCGAGTTTTCCAATGGCACGCTGGTCTTGACCGAGGCCGGCACCAAGCGGCGCGCCTCGCTGCATCTGGTCGAGGGCGAGACTGCGCTGAAGGCGTTCGACCCGGGCGGACTCGAAGTGCTCGATGCGGATCTGACCGCGTTCTCCCATCGACTGCGAGCCGAAAATCACACGGTGAAGCGGTCTCTCACCGACCCGCACATCTTCAGTGGCATCGGCAACGCGTACTCCGACGAGATCCTGCACTGTGCGGGCCTCTCGCCGATCGCGCTGACCGCGCAGCTCACCGACGAACAAGTCGAGCGGCTCTACCGGGCGACCCGCGCGGTTCTCACCGAGTGGACTGAACAGTTGCGCGCCGAAGCCGCCGGCAATTTCCCGGAGAAGGTCACGGCGTTCCGCCCGAACATGGCCGTGCATGGTCGGTTCGGTCAACCCTGTCCGGTATGCGGGACGCCGGTGCAGCGCATCGTCTATGCGGAGAACGAGACCAACTATTGTGCCCGGTGCCAGACCGGTGGAAAGATCCTGGCCGACCGCGCGCTGTCGCGGTTGCTCAAGAAGAGCTGGCCGCGCAATCTGGACGAGCTGGAGTAGAGGTGATTCTGGCTTTGGCTTAGGGCAACTGCTCGAGAATCCGATAGCGCCCCACGTCGAACTCGTCGGTCTTCTCGCTGAGGCCGAGCGGAAACAGCATGTACTGACGGTCATAGGCCTGCATCACGAGATTGCGCACCGGCGAGAACAATCCGGCACGCATCAACAACGCCGCTTCTCCGGTCTGTACGATCGCCGACGGCAGAAGGACGCAGATCTCTCCCTCGGGTGGGATCGGGCCGCCTTTCTCGCTCGAGGACGCGGCCAGAACCGTTACGACAGCGCCTCCGCCTGCCAGCATCTGAATTCCGACGTTACGGTTGCCCTTGTCGTCCATCGTCACGCGGCGCACGATGCCTGCGCCCCACGACACGCCTTCTTCGCGGCGCACGCCGATCAGATTGCCGACCTTGACCCATGCGCCGTTGGGTTGCGGGACGAACGCGCCGAACCCGCCCTCGCTCTCGTTCTCGACCACCCATTCTTCGTCATTGCTCACGAACGGCGACTCGAGAAACAAGCCGCCTACATTGGCGACCACTTCCTCGTATTCATGCACCACAGTCACGCGTTCGAGATGGCGCCGGCGTCGCTCCTTGCGCTCCGGCGGCAGCGCTGCCCAGTATCGGACCAGGTGCCGCAGCGTGGCCTGCACGAGCCCCGGGTCGTACGCGCCGCCGAGCGAAGGCTCGAGCGGAAGCACTTGATGCTCGTCGATGAATTTGGCCATTTCGGCGGCTTGTACGGAAGCCTCTCCGGGGCCGAAACAGCGGACGCTTGGCGCCAGCGTGGCGTTGGCCGGTAGCCGCCCGGGGGGGCGTTCACCCGAAAGGTCGAATAGATAGTGAATGCCTTTTCCGGGACGTGAAGCGACGCGAAAGCTCGCCGCCAGATGTGCTATGACGCGCTCGGCAACCTCGATCTGGATCGGCAGCAGCCCGTCGGGCGCCGATACGGCCAGCATCAGAGTCCGTAGAAACTCACGCTCGGGACTCGACTCGCCTTTCGCACCGCGATAGACGCTGACGCCAACGCGCGCAAATTGCTGCGACTCGGCCAGCAGGTACAAGCCGCCGAGGTCGTGCCATACGCGCGGCTCGACCGGACCGTAGCGGAGCAGTGTCCATTTGAGCTGGCCGCCGCACGCGCGCATGGCGCGGCAGGTGATGCGCGGCAAATGCGGCTTCAGCATCGCAGCGCCGACCGCGCCAACCTCGTACTTGGACAAGCAAAAACGATAGCCTTCGGCCAGTTGTGTCCAGTAGGTGTAGACCGTGGACCAGAGCCGCTGCTGCTGGAACTTGGTGAGACGCTGGCCTTCGGCCACGAACTCCTGAGTCATCCGGCGTTGCAGCTGTCGTCCGCTACGATCCAGCAGGTCGACGATCTCCCACGCGCGTCCGGGCTTCAGATTGTCCGCCGTCTTGATCGCGTCCAGGTGTGACGAGAGCTGTTCCAATGCAGGGATCGGGTCTTTGCCCGACAATTCTTCGAGCAGGATGCTCGGAGCGTCTTTGTCGTCCAGCGGATGGTCCGATCTCCCGCCTTTCATCCAGCTCAGCATGCCTTTCTCCCGCTATCTATGCCGGCAGGATTCTGACTGTTTTCGGACCGCTGTGCGCTGGTAGTGAAGGTGCCGCGGAGCCATGGGATGATTCGCGGCCGCAGCGCGCCCGATCGCAATGGCGGCTGTCACGGCAGGGTCCCCTATAATGCGGCATCGCGGCCGACATGTGGGCCGCTGGACGAAGCCAACACCGCCTCATGCTGATTCATCCGCAATTCGATCCTATCGCCCTGCAGCTGGGCCCGGTGGCGATCCGCTGGTATGGCCTCATGTACCTGATCGCCTTCGTCGCCGGCTTGCTGCTTGGCCGACTGCGCGTCAAGCAACGGCCCGACCTCGGCTGGACCACACGCGATCTCGACGACTTGTTGTTCTACTGCGTGCTGGGTGTCGTCCTCGGCGGACGGCTCGGGTACGTGCTGTTCTACAAGTTCTCGGAGTACATGCACGACCCGATCCGGATCTTCTATGTATGGGAAGGGGGCATGTCGTTCCACGGCGGATTCCTCGGCGTGATCATGGCGATGCTGTGGTTTGCGCGCCGTACCCGGCGCAGGTGGTTCGATGTGACCGATTTCCTCGCGCCGCTCGTGCCGCTCGGGCTGGGCGCTGGGCGCATCGGCAATTTCATCAACGCCGAGCTGTGGGGGCGTCCCACCAATCTACCCTGGGCGATGATCTTCCCGAATGTCGACGTGCAACCGCGGCATCCATCGCAGCTCTACGAAGCCGGTCTGGAAGGCGTGCTGCTGTTCCTGATCTTGTGGTTCTACTCGCGCAAGCCGCGCCCGACCGGTGCGGTGTCCGGCGTGTTTTTGCTCGGTTATGGAGTCTTGCGGTTTGCCGTGGAGTTCACACGCGAGCCCGACAATTTCCTCGGACTGCTGGCCATGGGTTGGTCCATGGGCCAATGGCTTAGCATACCGATGATCATCGGGGGCGTGGTTATGCTCGCATGGGCTTACCGGCCGAGGAAGAGCGGCATGCAGCGCGCGAGCGCCAAGCAGCCTTAGCCTTAGTTGTAGTGCTTCGGGTTCGCCGGCGGGTCCGCTGCGAAGAAGCTGCGGCGATTGAGCAGGCGCTGAAAGTTCTCCTGCGAGAACAGGTGCGCGTAGATGTGGTCCAGATAGCCCTTGGACAGCAAGTCGCGCAAGTCGGAATGGTCCAGCTCGAGCAGCTGCTCGCGGCTCACGCGGAATAGGCTCTCCATCGCCAGCGTGAAACCGCCGACCAGTTCGGCTCGCAGCGTAAACGGCTCGAGCAGGTTGAGCTTCGCGAATAGGGCGCACATGTCGCGTGTCAGCGTGAGGTCGTCTTCGTATTCGTGCAGCATGCGCTCGATCATGGTCCAGTGCGGCAGCGGCTCGCCGGTCTCGTCGTACATCGGGCGTCCCGCGGCTTCGTCGACCGCCTCGGGATCGACGCAGATCAGACGTTCGGCGGCCTCTCCAACCGCCTCCTGCGCAGCCACCAGGCAGAACGGATAGCGGCGCACGTAAGCCGGCATGTAGGTGCGCCGGTCCCACTTACCGTCCGCCATGACGAACAGATTCTGTCCCTCGTGCATGCCGAGGATGACCATCGACGTAAACCCGAGTTCGCCGGCCCTGCGCACGAACACGATCGGGTAGTCGCGTACCGCCGCCGGAAACTCGGCCACGCTGATCGGAACCGCGTGCAGGTTGTGGCAGAAGGAGGGCGCCTCCCCTGACTCGGGCAGACGCAGACGTGCGCTGCGGTCCAACGGAACCACGCGCTTGTAGCCGTAGGGTGTTTCGCTCAGATTCACGCGACCTCTACCTGGTTGCTGTTCTATGCCTGGCCCGATCGATTACAGCAGCAGGCGTGCCAGCCCGGGTGGAACTGACGAAGGCACCGTGACCCGGGTCGTCGCTGAGACGCGGTATCGGATGGGTCTCGACCGCGCTTTCCATCCCTTGCGCCGCACGGTGAGGTCAATTTACTGCCTGATTAATTGGGTATATGATAAGCACCGGCCCGCTACTGGTACTGGTATCGGGCGTACGCCACGTGTCTTGAATTATTTGTTGGCGCTTTGAGTATTCGTTTTGCGCTGCCGGCCTTGCATGCCGGATAGCGAACGCCTTGGGATGGTCCGGGTCCTCCGGGCCGTGCCCGCAACCGTGGGGACGTAGCTCAGCTGGGAGAGCGTCGCGTTCGCAATGCGAAGGTCGGGAGTTCGATCCTCCTCGTCTCCACCACCCTGACTGTTAAGCCGCGGTGAAAACGGCAGTTTCTAGCTCAATTGTGTACCGAACTGGACTCCCTGCTCGGGGATCGTTTGAACGGGATTAGGTCGTTGCGGCCTCCTGTGTTCCTAACGACCTCACGTTCAACCCGACCCCGCCCGCGTGTTTACAGCTTAGCGTCCTTCAGCGAACGTGCCGGTCCAAGAACTCGTCCATCTGCGTTCGCTTTTCGTTGACCCGTTGGCGTGTCAGCCGTACGGCTTCGAATCGATCAGGTTTCGGATAACCGCCTGCGGCCATCTTCGCAACAACAGCGCTAACGACACCGTCCAATTCAAGGGTGGTGTCACGTAACTTATCTGAAATTTCCTGCCATTGGGCATGCAGATTACTCATGTCCTGTTCTCCTTCTAATGCTCGCTGGCGTGAAGTCTTACACGGCTACAGAAGAGGTCCGTCAGTGACCCACTCAAAGCGCTCGCGCATACGTGCCGCGATGACTCGGAAGAACTCCGGGTCGGGGACGTGATTGTAGGCTGCGCCATTCAGTGGCGCGGCGCAAGCTTTCTTTGTGCCTGATCCCCTTACTTACGGGAGTGTCGCTAGCAGACAATTGACCCGGTATACTGTGTATCCGTACAGTACGCCGGATGCATCTCGAGGTTACTCCCCTGTTTGACAAAGGCCGTCGCCTGTCCAAGGACGAGCTAAAGCACGTCGTGCCCGTCCGAGGCGACGTGACCATCGGAGCCGTAAGCTGGAACGGTCGAACCGTCTACGAAGCCACCGTGCTTGAAGGCAAGAATCACCTGCTGCCACGGCTGATCGAGCCCACCGTGACGGGCGTCGCCACCATCGCGATGCACATCGAGGGGTTTGAGCCGAACAAGTCGCCGCTCGGTTGGGTCTACTACAGGCAGTGCTGGCTGTGCCGGGAGCACAACCGCTGAGACATATCACCTGCTGAAGTACCGCTCGTATTCCTTGAGTCAGTCGGGCACTAGGGAAAGCCTCTGCGCCTCATCCAGCGCAGCTGTTTGGCGCTGCTGTCGGCGCAGAAGTTAGGCATCGCCTGCCCGGTCCATTGGCTGCGACTGTGCGCAAAAATGGAACTTCACTTCATTGATCGGCACGAGATCGGAATCGCCGTTTCCTTCCTTCTGGTGCTCTGGCATGCTCGCGTTTGTTCGCATCTCGATCTTGAGCTCAACAGCTCCGGACGCTAGCGACGCAGCTGCGAGCTCCCACAAGGTGGGGAATGTCCCCTCCAAATTGCCGGTCGAGAGATAGAAGAGCGGATCAAAGCTATCGTCCAGCAGATCGTCATCCGTCTCTGGCCTTTTGTAGTACTGGAGTTGAGCCACGATCTTCTGACCTTCCACATCCAGTGCGTCTCGCGGTGGGTCACTGTATACGACGCACTCGAACCTAACTCCGCGGTACCTTGCCTTAGCTTCGTCGCGATACTCGTGATACGACACAACGACTCCTGCTATAGATATCGACCGCGATCCATCGAGGCTTACGCTCAGACTCACCACCCGACCATCTGCCCAGATTTTTGTCATGGTCATATCAGTCGGCAGAATCGCTGTCTCTCTGCGTTCGTGAAGCTTCATGTGTCTACGCCGCGATGCCTAACCGCCCATGCTAACCGGGTACCCGACAGGGAGCCCAGCGAAGCTGTTGGGCGCTCCGGTTCAGCGTGATATTACCGGCGTGTTCGAAAGAGGAGTTCACGAAATGACAGAGTTTCCATAAGACTTTCCTCGGACCCGAAGAGCGAGAACGCGGTAATGTTGTATTGTTCCAGCCGCTTGAGGACTTTCTCTCTCTCTGAGGCAGGAATGTTGAACTTCCAAAGTTCGTCTTGATCTTCTCTATTCCCCGCGAAGGCGTCCTCATGATGCGCGTAAGCATGCTCGCCATCTCGATGTATCGTGCAAATCGTGTACTGACTCTGCTGCTGAAAGTGTCGGCGATGACTGCGAACGTAGGGACCAAGACCCGTAATTTCCGGCGCATTGCTTGATCCAGACTTGTGTCCTACCGTGTACTCACAGTAAGCGTAGATAGAGACGGCGGACGCTGTGGAGCAGACGTCCCGAAAGGCGAAGTATGCCGCCACGTAGGGAGAGCGCGTCCAATCTAGCAGAGGCGAGGGGAAACCGTGGTGACGAAGATAGACGAAGTACTCGTAGGCGGGAAACTTACCAGGCGGTAGCAGGCCCTCCTCTCCGATATCTTTCTCATACTCAGACAAGGACGGTATCTTTTTCCAAGTCGCTCCAGTGAAGGTTTCTATTTGCGGCTTCGCTGCACAGAGAACTCTGTAGTACTCCTTCATCGTCAGCAAACGCCGCGTATGGCGTTCCAGCGTGGTAATAAGACGCCATGAGCTGTCGGATTGACCGCGAAATAAGTATTCCGAAATGTAGCTATTTGTCGCGCTCAGACGCGCCGCTCGCTCGCTCCCGAGTTGCGAGACGCGTGCCTCGAATTCTTCCCAGTATCGTAGGTCGGCCTCTTCCATCCTTGAAGGTACTAGCGTTGCACGGGGCTACCGCCGGCGAAGAACCGCGGATTTAGACTAACTTTCGAACTAACCACGACGGTGCGTTGTGACATTGGGACCGAACCACTCGGTTGCACTGGAGATCAAACTGTCAAGGACGCTATGGTTTGACTGGGTGGCGTCAAGAGTAGAAATCGTGTACGGGTCGTTTCTTGAAGCGTCCTTCACTGATCCGCCAAGATGAAGTATCAAATCGTCGGCGCGAAGATGTCGATCGTGTTGTTGCGAGGTCACATAGAATCGATACAACGTAGGACGTTCTAGCGCAAGCAACTCAGATACAGCAACAATCTGGTCTCGGCTTTGCACATCTCGCCGGCTTCGAGGAGTGAGCACGGCTTTTTCGCTTGTGACTACGGTAATGGATGTCTTATCCCCGATGTCACACAGGTAACGATGGAACGCGTCTGCACTCAGATAAGGATCAAACAGATCAAGCCGCGTGGTGGCTCCCACGCACACTGCGCGGAGGCGCAAATAGGTCTTCAGCGGTGATTCAGCTGGCAGGATTACACCTGTGTCATCACAGGGCACTCTACGAATTGCCGCCTGGACGCTACTGAGGTATTGGGCAAACTTTTTCTGAGCACCTTCCCTTAGTTCGGGGTGCTCGATCTCTGCGAGAAGGTCGGAGAAGCGTTTTGACCCGCTTAAGATAGTGTCGAGCTCAACACCAAAATCGTGCTTGCCGGGTCTACAGTAGCTCGTTGCCTGCTGCCGAAAATCGACCAAATCCTGCCGGAACTGAGAGCGAATATACGGAATCATCGGGTTCGGCTCCTCGGTGCCAAAGATCAATCGGCGGATAGGATCGACCAGTAATCCGAGGCTCGTCAAAAGTTCGTCCCGGTCCTCGACACGACTCCTCTCACTCATACTGCGTATCCTTACGCCGTTGTCCTCATACATTGACACAACCCTGCACGGACGCCGAACGTTGAATTAGCCGACCGTGGTGTCGGTCCTTAGCGCTAGTGGGCAGCTGTTCCGGACCGGGGTGAGCGGAGTCGTTGCCCAATTCTCGAACATTGTGAGCCGAATCCTTCATAACAGGAGGCAAGATGCCATGCGATGCCTTCTAGGGTCGAACGTGAACGAGTACTGGTACTCGTGGCGGGCGTTATCACTCGCCACAGTGGTTGATGGCGTAGGACAAAACTGCGCCAACGATGTCAGCGTTCCCGTCCGCCGCAAACCGAATCACCCTGGGCTTGCCCTTGTCGTCTGTTAAGCGTACCCCATCAGCATAGCAATTGATCTCGAGCAGTTTGTCGAGCTTCGAACTGAAGGACTTCGCATCACCTCGGAAAATGACGCGCTTGTTGGTGATGACTAGGTCACCCTCGCTGACAGGCATAACGGCCTTGTCGGTTACGATGTGACCACGATGGCTGCCGACTCGGTAAGACACGCCCTTCATTATTCGGAAGCTCACTCCTTGCGAACCACCTTCGTAACGGCGTCCTACGACTCGTTCTTCCAAAATACTTCCGCGTTCACGCCAGAAAGCGATTTCATCCTTCTGAAAGACTACGTTGGGCACCGCCACTCTAGGAAGATTGCCGCTCTGAATCTCTGTGAGGAGGCGCAGGTGCGCGAGGACCCTCTTTGACTTGGCAATATCAGCGTCTGGTATCTTAAGAAATCTCTGGAGCTTGTTTAGTTCTGACTCTTCGTCCGCCGAGATCTGTCCGTCACTCCGAGCAGCACGGAGCGCAGCTTCGTACGCCTGTACACGCACAGTCCTGATATCGTCTTGAGTAAGTTCCAGTTGCTTGTATCGCGAATGAAGCGCCTTCATCTCATCGTCAGTGAGCTTTCCGTCGGCTGCTGCGCGAAGAAGGTTATCGAGAAATTCCGTCTTGTCTTTCGCGTGCTGCCGCATCGCAGAGATCTTACCGGTAATAGCGCTCAGCAATCCCATTTGGACTCTCTGGGTCAGAGGACGGCACAGAAACCCGAAGAACTTGACGTAGGACCGCGTCCTATCGGGTTCGTCGTTGAAGGTCGCGCGGAGTTATGGCTGCGCGCCCGCAGTCACCTGCGCTCGGCAAACGGTAGCCTGGACGTAGCCACTCAGGGTCATCTTCGCGACGCGATAGGGATGGTCAAAGTCGGAGGTGACCGTCATCGAGAAGAAGGTTGCGACGATTTCGCTCGAACTTATGCCAGACTTATTAAAAAAGCTCTGTCCAGGCTGCACTAGCTCTCCGTTCATTCGTAGTGGCTCAGAGGTTGTGTTCAGGAACACAAACCCGCCCGGTCGACTATAAGGAAATGAGACATCGCTGGAGCAATACATCAACACGTCGACAAATCCGGGCAGTGAGAGGATCAGCGTTGTGGGGGGATCGCCGCCCGAGGAGGGGACACTTTCCAGCTCCAGGCGCGCAAGGATCGCATCACCAGTCTTGATCTGCAGTGCTTGAATCTGTTGCTGAAGCTGAGTGATCACGACAGTTTGGGCGTTTACCACGCCTTTAAGGCGGGCGATCGCCGTGTTCTGTGCCCCGTCTTGCTGTTGCAGCGTCTGCACGGCTTGCTGAAGAGCCGCCACTTGCGCCGGTATGCCTCCCTGGTCCGCATGAACTGGCGATAGGCGCAGACCCACAGCGGCAAATAGCACAGCGATTAGTGCAACGCGTATCTTCATCTTGGCCTCCTCCCCGTGAGTGCTAGTTGGTGCTCGACAATCTTAGGGCAACCGTGGGAGGCAGAATGTCAAATCTTCTGGCTGTTGTATCTCGTCAGCATAGACGGGACCAAATCTCTTGTCTTGTAGATCCCAGAAGCATCGAGACCGTTTGTCACGTGCGTGCTGATCGTGGCTACACGCCGAATCGCCTCGTACGCACGCTTCATCTGCGCCTCGACCTCTACCGCCCGCTGCGCAGCTTCTTCCAATGTCGTGTACTTGCTTTTCAGTACCTTGCCCGTCGATATGCAGCGCACACCAAACGGACGGCTCGCATATTCCGCTTTGCGCTCCAGGTACGCCGCTTTCGATTCCGCCTTTTCCTCTGGCTGTGCTCGAACCTCTTCGATCAACTCGTGGATGTTGGCGACCGCGGCCTCGACTACGTCCATGCGCCCGAGAGTCGACTCGATCGTCTGGTCGTGACCATTGGCGTGCTGTTCGAGGGCAGTCAGACGCATAGTCAGGTTGTCGATGGCGTCCTTCAGTTGCACGAGGGTGGGTTTGTTGCTGCTCATAGTCTTGCTCCTTCTGCGTAGACAATTGGAGATTACTGCGTCCTGCATCTCAATGAGCGAGTCGTACGTGACGCACTCAGAAACTTCATCTCGGTCTGACCGTGAGCCCTCATAGGTCTTGCTAGTCATAAGGCACTTCCTGAAAAGAGAACGCCCCAGAACGCCCGACTCGCGGGCATTCAAGGGCGTGAGTTGCTGCGAGTAGGCTGGATCTTGCGCCTCTCCTGCTACGTCCTACCTTGCGACCGTCATTTCACATTACCTTTCGCATCGGTCTGGTTTCCACACGGCATAGTTTGGCCAAAGCTTGCTTCAGGTCAACGTCCTTAAGTCCTAAGACTCGTAGAGTCCGCACTGGTAGTCGCGCTTACGCCGTTTGTGCGCGAAGTGGTGTCATGGTCGAGCGAGTTCACATCAATTGGGAGGCAAGAAAATGAGACCAAGAATGGCACGTCAAGTGTTTCTCCGGGGTGGAATTGCTCTGCTCCTCTTTGGCATAGTGGCTGCGATGTCGGGACCCTCGTCTGCTTGGGCGCAATCCCCAACCTCGGTACCGGGTCAAATCGCGGCTCTGGAAAAGCGACTCGGCCAACTAACAGCGGTGGTGAACTCGCAGAGCCAGTTGATCAGTTTGTTGCAGTTGCAGAACCAAGACCTCCAGGCGAAGCTCGGATGCATGTCCAAGACTGGCGATGAGGTGTTCTTTACCGGCTGCAACGTGCACATCGTCAGCGGCTCCGGTGCCACTGAGGAGGCTGTGAACGGGCTCGGCAACCTGATCATCGGCTATAACGAGGACGCCCCCGCCGTTCTCAGCTTCGCACCGCCCAGCATAAGAGGCGGCTCGCATAACCTTGTCATCGGCCCTGGGCATTCATACCCTAGCTATGGGGGGCTTGTTGCGGGACGCGTGAACTCCGTCACTGGTCCCAACGCCACCGTAAGTGGGGGTGTAAGCAACACCGCCAGCGGCCACTGGTCCAGCGTCAGTGGTGGTGAACAGAACAATGCGCGCGGGACGTACAGCACAGTGAGTGGGGAGTCGGCAATGTCGCAGGCGGAAACAGCTCCAGCGTGACTGGCGGCAGTCGCAATACCGCGAGCGCAAATGCCAGCAGCATCAGTGGTGGCAATGGTAATACCGCCAGCGCACCTGAAAGCAGCGTCAGCGGTGGATGGCTCAACGTAGCTAGCGGGTCATTCAGCAGCGTCAGCGGGGGTCAAAGCAACACCGCCGTCGGCCTGTACTCTAGCGTCAGTGGTGGGCAGAACCGGACCGCGCCTAACGACTTGAACTGGGCAGCTGGTGCACTTTCGCAGAGCCAATAATTTCGCCAACTAGCTGGCGGAGGGCAGCAAGCCGGTGGTCATGGTCGTTTCCTGAAAAGACGAAGGGCAGTGTGAGGACTTGATGGCCCGAATCACTGCCCCTCGTAAGTGCCGCGTTGCTGCTAGCTGCCCCGCATCGGTTACCCAAGCAACCCGGCGAAGTCCTTGCCGTGCGGTACCTGCTACCGGCGTCTACGTTTGGACGCTGGTTTTCTTCTGTTCTTAAAGACGCTTGCACTGGGCTTCAACGTCGCAAGAGAAACGATTGACCGGACAAGCGCTGCTCGCTCTGCAGCGATCTCGGCGCAGCGGGCGCAGGTATCGACGTCGAGCTTCCCCGTCAGCGCGCAGGTGTGTACGGTCCTGTTCATTTTCGCCCCTGCGTGAGCTTGGCTCGCGCCCCGATTCGAGCTAGAGCAAGCACCGTCTTAGTAGCTGCACGCGCAATTCGACTGCGCTCGTAGGCTGCACGGAGCACCTCAACAGGCAGCGACCTGAAATCGTTCGATGGGCTCACTTCGGTTCTCCTAAAAGAAAAGGGCAGGAGCCTCGTGGCTACTGCCCTCGGTGATAGTCCCGGGTGCTGCTAGATCAGTCGCTTTGCGCTACGTTGGCGTGAAATCGCGGAGGTTTGCGTGGCGCGCGTTGACTTAGTTGCTTGCGTTGCCGTCGAGGTTGGCGACGGATTTCTCCACCACGTCACCGATGCCGGTAACGTTTGGTGAGCGCTTTGTTTGGCTGGCACCGCAGAGCGAGCAAGTCCATAGGCGATACACGATGTAATCGCCCTTGTACTCCCACTTCGTTGGGTCCCACTTATGTTGACACGCCTGCTCGTCGATATCAGCCTCCGTTCTTAAGAGGTCACACTGCCGACCCATTTCCCATTTCAATAGCGGAACACCATCGGTGGCGTCTGCTTGTAAACCTCTCTCACACGCTCGTGCTTGTTGAATGCACGATAGACGATCACCGAGCCCGGGTCCTCACGATCTATCACAATCGACACGGTTAAGCGTTTCTCACCCGGCACTGACGCAAGCACATGCTCGGGTGTACGCCGACCATTGAGATCGTCAACGTGAATTGTCTTCGCTTCCATACGTGCTTCCGCTCTCTTAGGCGCATGCAGTCCACGCCCAACGCTGCGTGCAACTCAGACGACGAAGCATGCATTGCTGTATCCGGATGGCAGTCGCCATTCCTGAACGCTTTGTTAGCCTACGACAACGACAGCCTTGTAGCTAGCCCGCTTGGCCGGGAGAACACCAGCTCGCAAGCCATGCCAGGGCATCAGCCTCAGAGGAAAACCTCTTACGCGTTAGTTCGCCAGTAGGCTTCTGCACAGCGATCGGGTTCACCTTAGTGCAAGCAGCCTTGCGGGCTTTGTAGCTTTCCTTAGCAGCGGCAGCGTTCTCGGGATCAGCACTCTGCTCGCTCTTGATGTGAGGCTTCGACTGCTTCGAAGAGGCGACCGTCGCGGTAAGCAGCAGACCCCCAAGCGCAGCCTGTGTCTGCGAGAGTGTGAGTGGTGAAGGTGTCTTCTTGGCTGCCTGCAATTCGGCGCGGCGAGTACGCATTGCGGCCATGTGATCAGGGCTGTGATTAACGGGCACCTTAGCGGCAACGGGCTTACCCTTCATCTGCGGGGTGTCGGTCTCACTCTGTGCACCTTTCCGTTTGCGTAGCTCGCTCATCACGTGACCAACCAGCTTGCGCACGTCATCGGTGGTGAGTAGGGCAATCGCTTCCGCGATATTGGCGAGAACGACAGCGCTGCCTTTCACTTCCGCTTGCAGCTCCGCTGCCATCCTGTCTGCAGATTCATCATTGCGCATCACCGGACTTGTTGCCTCTGCTTGCTTGCTCATGTACAGACTCCTTTCAAGGTTGGATTTGCTGCTGGGCTGGCGTGCCGGCTTGCGCTTGACGCGCGGCACGCGATTGTTCGCGTAGCTGTAGATGTGCGAGATCAGGCTCATTGCACACCCGTGAGGCTGGCTTCGATCTCGCTCCACGCGCCCGCGACTTCGGCACCGCACTCCTGATAGGTGACAAGCCAGTCGAGTCGCGCTTGCAGGAAACGCCTGTGCGCGTCAGTCGTGCGTTGCGTGAGGCAGAAGCGGGTCGCTTGGATCTCGTGCGTGAGCGAGGCTTGGGTCATGTGAACCATCGGTCAAATCCTCATGTGAATGCGCATGAAAGAGCAGGCTCGTGTGAACCCGCACTCAGATGCGGGCCGGTGAGCGTGCGTGCCATGCAGGCTGTCTGTTTAGGCACGGCCGGCCGGATCTGTGAGTGCCCGCCTGGGTTCGACGTGGTGCGGCCTACGCCGCCTGCAAACCTCGCCCTTCGTTCGGGTCACCGTGCTACTTGGGATGCGACCTGCTGGCACCCTGCCCACATCACGCATCCCGTGTCCCTGCTACGGGAGAGGCGTGCTGCCTGGGTATCGCCCAGTCGGCGTTTCGGCGCCGTACCCTATAAGCCGACCGGACCGTGCCAATCCGTCGTGCGCCAGAACGGCGTGCGCGGGATCAAGAGAGCTTCGCTCCGCATGCGCGGGCCTGTTCTCGCGGGCCACGGATTCAGTCGGCTGGCATGGAGTTTTCGAGGCGCGCACGCGAGGCCCGGCTGTCCAGCGCCAGGAAACTGACGGGAAGCGGCAGGCAAGCTGCAACGACTTGACGGACGATTGGAGACCGGCTAGCCGCGCACATACGGCTACGCGAACTCTGCACGATTGCGCAGGCCGCTCTGCGGTTAGTTGTGTGTGCCTATGGACGTGTGGACGCTAGGCCGCGAGTCATTCGCTCCCACGACTCTGCCAACGCGCGCCGCTCGTACCGCGGGTTAGGCTACCTATGCAGTGTGCATGCGTCCGTCTACCGGCCCAACCCAGGAATCGTGCACGCGCGTATGAGGGCGGAGTTCCGTAGGGACGACCCACACTCGGGTCTCAAGTCTGCGGGATTCGATCAGATGTCTGCGGGATTCGATCAGATCAATCGATACATCGTTCAGATAACCTGCTGTTATCGCAAGGTTTATCGTGCTGGACTGGACTCCAGGCCGGTGCCCGGTGGTCCGATTTCAACCGCTGCCACCCATGCGCGCCTCCAGCCATGCGTGATGTGGCTGCGCACATGCGAACCTACGAAACGCGTTCTTCGACGCGGGGGGGGCCAGGGGGTAGGGGGGCTCGATAGCAGGGATGCAAGCACCTTGGGAATCGCTCGATATTTTTCCGCTAAAAGGGTATCGAGCGTGAGTGCGTGCGGGGTGTCGAGCGTAGTGCATGCGGGGGTGCGTGCGGGTAGGCTGCGAGGCCCTGGACCAGAGCAGCTTAGCAGCTGAGGCAGAGAGGGGCTTACTGGAGGCACGTCGCTGCGCTCTAACCGGATACTGAGGTGTCCTAAGCGGTATCTGAGCTGACGGACATTGGCCTATCAGATCGAACCACGTCCGGCGAATGACTCTGTTCGCGCCAGCTGGCAGAGGCACTGGAATGGTTGGATACAACGTCCAGACTGCTGTGGATACCAAACATCATCTGATCGTGGCTCACGAGGTCACGAACGTCGGCCACGACCGATCTCACCTGTCGTCGATGGCTAAGCAGGCACGCTGCCACTGGAGCTGAACAACTGACTGTTCTCGCCGATCGCGGTTACTTCACAGGCGAAGAAATTCTGGAATGCGAACAAACCGGTATTAGCACGCTCGTGCCCAAGCCGCTGACTTCGTCCAGCAAGGCTGACGGCCGCTTCGACAAGCGCCACTTTACCTACCTCGCTGATCAGGACGAATATCGCTGTCCGGCCGGAGAGCGGGCCATCAAGCGTTTCACAACGGTCGAGCGTGGCATGACGCTACACAAGTACTGGCCCTCGGCTTGCCCCAGGTGTCCAATTAAGGCGCAATGCACGTCGAGCGACTATCGGCGCATCGCGCGCTGGGAGCACGAAGCAGTGCTCGAGGCGATGCAGGATCGGCTGGAACGTCAGCCCGACGCGATGCGGCTGCGCCGGCAGACTGTCGAGCATCCCTTCGCCACGCTCAAAGCCTGGATGGGATCGACGCATTTCTTAACCAAGAGGCTTCCAGCACCGAAATGAGCCTGCACGTGCTGGCGTACAAGCTGAAGCGCGTTGTTCACATCATGGGAAGCGTCCCGCTGATGCAGGCGATGAGGGCATAGGCCGACCAGCGTTGAACAACTCAATCATCTTCGTCCTGCATTCCTGGATAGTGCGCCCGCGACCTCAGGCGCTCTGACCCGATCAAGATCGCATGGGGATGCAACGCCGAGTGTTTCCACACGGCCTCGATCCAAACCAGCCGAACGCGAACTCGAAAAGCAGACGTTCAACGTTGCAGGTGAGCTACCGCCGGCATGCGAGCATGACGGGAACCGAGCAGGGGCGCTGCTTGGCAGTCCTGTTGAAGCCCTGGGTCGGGCATCATGCTAACTGTGACCCACAGGCGGCCAAGACTCGCGTAGTGATACTCTTCGCCATTCCGAAACCGCAGCCTCGCGCGATCTAACGCCTAGTTTCCGAATAACACTGTGCACATGCCGCTTTACAACACCGCAGGCGACGCCAAGTCGTTTCTCGATTTCGCTATCACTCACCATCAGAACGGCAACTATGACCGCCCGAGGGATCCTCTCATGACGTGCGGCTACCGACCGCAATCGCTGTCACTTGCAACGAAGCTTCGGGAAAGCTGCCGCCGGGATACTTACTCGCGAGCACGGTTGCGTTTAGTGTGGCACTAGCGAAGGTCACACCAAGATTTAGATTCACTCTCAGCCAAAGGCTGCCGTTGGCCGGCTCGCGGCCGAAACGGCAAACGGCAACGAGCTGTCCGCTCAGCTCGTGCATTGAGGAGTAACACTCGTGCGATCCCGTCCAGCGTATCCATCAGAGCGCACGCGCCTAGCCCTCTTAGCCGGCGCCGCCCTCGCGTGCGCCCTAGCCGGGCCGGCCTATGCTGCGGCCGAAACAGACCCGCCACCCGAGACGCCGCAGCGTGAGCAACTCACCATCGCGCCCGAAGAGGTGATGAAGCCGTGGACCGGCGATCTCGACGGGATGATCGCACGCCGGGTGATACGGGTGTTGACGGTCTACAGTAAGACTTTCTACTTTGTGGACAAGGGGATTCAGCGCGGCATCACGTACGACGTCTTTCGCCTGTTCGAGAAGGATCTGAACGAGAAGCTGGTCAAGAGCAAGAAGCTGAAGCAAAAGCATATCAACGTGCGCGTGGTATTCATTCCGGTCCATCGCGGCGACTTGCTGCAGGCGCTCGCTAGCGGCAAGGGCGATATCGCGGCGTCCAACCTCACTATTTCGGAGGAGCGCCAGAAGCTGGTTGATTTTTCCGCACCCGTGTATCGCAACGTCAGCGAGCTGGTAGTGTCGGGACCCGCCTCACCGACCGTGTCCAGCCTGGACGATCTCGCAGGGAAGGAGGTCTTCGTTCGCAGGTCCTCCATTTATTACGAGAGCCTCGTAGCCCTCAATCGGCGTCTCGCCACCGAGCAGAAGCCTGCTGTGATCATCAAAGAGGCGCCGGAGGAACTGGAGGACGAGGATCTGATCGAGATGGTGAACGCCGGACTGATTCCGCTTATCGTTGTAGACAAGCACAAAGCAGACTTCTGGAAGAAGATCTTCCCCAAGATCACGGTGCATGACGAGGTCGCTCTGCGCTCCGGCGGAGACATCGGCTGGGCGATCCGCAAGGGGAGCCCGCAGCTCAAGGCAGCTCTCGACGATTTCACGACTCGCCGCGCAAAGACCACGGAGGTGAACACGATCCTGACGCGTTACCTGAAGAACACAAAGTACGTAAAGGACGCCGCCTCCAAGTCCGAGCGCAAGAAATTCCTCGCACTGGTCGAGTATTTCCAGAAGTACGGGGATAAGTATCACGTGGACTGGTTGTTGATGGCGGCTCAGGGATACCAGGAATCCCAGCTGAATCAGGCGGCCCGCAGCCCGGTCGGTGCGATCGGCGTGATGCAGATCATGCCCGCCACCGGGGAGGATCTCGGTGTGGGAGACATCTCCAAGACCGAGCCGAACATTCACGCCGGCGTCAAGTACATGCG
>Ga0105237_10002643_pt1 | contig 22062 bp, 21 predicted proteins | sample KBSC24metaG_FD_81520 | JGI IMG/M metagenome (GOLD analysis project Ga0105237, IMG submission 81520) | Corn rhizosphere microbial communities from Kellogg Biological Station, Michigan, USA - KBS C2-4 metaG | ecosystem: Host-associated > Plants > Roots > Rhizosphere > Soil | place: Michigan, USA...
ACATCCGTTTCGCGTGCCTCATGTGCGGCGCTATACACAGATGCTGTTCAACCTGCCGGCCTACTTCCGCCTGCTGCTGGACGACTTCCTGCGCGAGGGTGGCGAGATCGAGCAGCGCGAATTCACGAGTCCGCGCCAGTTCGCCGGGCTGAAGGAGCGCACCATCGTGAACGCCACCGGTTACGGCGCGCGGGCCTTGTTCGGCGATGAGAACATCGTGCCGATTCGCGGCCAGACGGCCCGCCTGGTGCCGCAGCCCGAGGTCAGTTACGGCCTGATCTACCGTGGCCACAACCTCTTCGTCGCACCGCGTCGCGACGGGATCCTGGTGCAGGCTCAGGGTACGGACGACTTCGGCAACGGCGACACGCGACCCGACCGCGCGGCCTCCGAGGCCGCGGTCGAGCGGCTGGCCACGCTATTCGCTGCCTAGAGAAACTGCGCGCGCAAGACTGTCACCGAACCGCAATCGGCCGCCTCGACTGCGCACTGAGATAATCGCCGGATGCCTCGGTTCGTCGCACTGCTTCTTGCGCTCCTGCTGCCCCTCCAGATTGCCTGGGGAGCGGCCGCTGCGCATTGCCAGCACGAAACCGACTCGCAGGCATCGCCGCACTTCGGACACCACGAGCACGTTCACAAAGGTGACGCGAAGAAGGCCCCTGCGGGCAACAACCTCGTCGCCGACAACGACTGCGGCTACTGCCACGCGACCGGCGTTGCCGCTGTGATCGATGCAGCGCCGTCGACGCTCCCGCCAGCGGTCGTCTCCAACGTGGCGGTGCCGGTCGAACGAAGACACGCTTCTGCACTCGCCAGAGCGCCTGACCGCCCTCAGTGGCCTTGTCTCGCCTAGCCGGCGGGACGAAGGACTTCCACAACAAGCCAAGCGTCTCGCCGAATCCCTGGACCCACCATGAGATTCGATGAGAAAACTTCTTCTGCCGCTCGGGCTGGCGGCGACATTGCTCAGCCCATTCACGTCGCAGGCGCAACCTGCGGTTCCCCTCGACCTTGAACAAGCCCTGGACCTTGCGGCGTCCCGCAGCTTCACCCTGTCTGCTGCCCGCAGGGAACTGGAAGCGTCGGACGGCTCTGTCCAGCAGGCCGGCGCGCGGCGAAACCCTGAGCTCAATGCCTCAGTAGAGGACACGCGGCGCGAGACTCGCACGACCACGGCGACGCTCGACTTCCCAGTGGAGTTGGGCGGCAAGCGAGCCGCCCGGGTCACTGCAGCCGAACGAGGACGCGACGTCGCGCAGGCCGAGTTCAGCAACGCACAGGCGCAGCTGCGTGCCTCTGTCATCGCCGCGTACTTTTCGACCCTTGTCGCGCAGGAACGCTTCAAGCTGGCGACCAACTCCGCAGAGCTCGCCGCGCGCGGTGCCGACGCCATTGGCAAGCGCGTCGCGGCAGGCAAGGCTTCGCCGGTCGACGAGACCCGCGCACGCGTCGACCTGGCGAACGCTCGACTCGAGGCCACCGAGGCAGGGGCTGCGCTGCAGACGGCCCGCCAGGCACTCGCGGCCTTGTGGGGCGAGCCCGAGCCGAAGTTCTCGGAAGTGGTCGGCGACACGGCACAGGTGCCGACCCGAGGAACGGCAGCCGAGCTGACTCAGCAGCTCGAAGCGTCTCCGATGCTGCTGGCGAGTCGCATGGAAGCCGATCGTCGCAGGGCCCTGATCGATGTCGAGCGCAGCAAGGCTGTCTCCGATGTGATCGTCAGCGTCGGCGCCAGGCGCGACAACGAAGTCGGGCGCACGCAAGCCGTCGTCGGCATCTCGATTCCGCTGCCGCTGTTCGACCGCAATCAGGGCGCCGTCCACGAGGCGGGCAAGCGTGCGCAGAAAGCGGACGACGAGTACCAGGCTGCGCGGGTCCGGGTCGTGCACGAAATGCAGCAGGCTGCCAACCAGCTGTCCGTGGCGCGCACGTCGTTGCAGTCTTTGCAAACCACCATCTTGCCGGCTGCTCAGCAAGCGCACGAGGCCGCGACCAAGGGTTTCGAAGCAGGCAAGTTCGGCTTCCTCGACGTCATCGACGCGCAGCGCTCGCTGCTTCAGGCGCGCTCGCGCTACCTGACCACCCTGGGCAGCGCGTTCCAGGCCGCGACCACCATCGACCGCTTGCTCGGTCGCTAACCCAACACTGAACACCATGGCAATCACGAACAAGCAACGCATCGCGATGGCGGTCATCGTGCTCGCCGGCCTTCTGGGCGGCGCAGCAGTCCTGATGACCGAACGCCACAAGAGTGGCCAAGAGGCCGAACACGCCGAAGGAGACGGTCACGAGCACAAGGAGGGCGGTCACAACGAGGGCGAGAAGGAAGAGCATGCCGACTCGGTGAAACTCACCGACGAGCAGATCAAGGCCGCCGACATTTCGGTGACCGCCGCTGGCAAGGCCACGCTGCAAGCGGCTTCTCAGTTCCAAGGTGAAGTTCGCTTCAACGAAGACCGGACCGCTCATGTGGTCCCACGGCTGGCTGGAGTGGCCGAGAGCGTCGCCGCCACGCTGGGGCAGCACGTTCAGAAGGGCCAGGTGCTTGCCGTCATCGCCAGCACGTCGCTCTCCGAGCAGCGCAGCGAGTTGCTGACGGCCCAGCAGCGCCGCGACCTGGCGCGCTCGACATACGAGCGCGAACGAGTGCTGTGGCAAGAGAAGATTTCGGCCGAGCAGGACTACCTCCAGGCAAAGAGCGCTCTGCAGGAGGCAGACATCGCGGTGCGCAACGCCTCGCAGAAGTTGGCAGCGGTGGGCGCGGCCGCCACGTCGGGAGGTCTGAACCGGTTCGAACTCCGCGCGCCGTTCGCCGGTACCGTCGTCGAGAAGCACCTGTCGCTGGGCGAGGCTGTGAAGGAGGATGCGAGCATCTTCACCATCTCCGACCTGAGCACGGTGTGGGCCGAGTTCGCGGTCGCCCCGCAGGACCTCGGCGCCGTGCGGGTCGGTCAGAGAGTCATCGTTTCGTCAACCGCGTTTGCCAGCAGCTCGGAAGGAACCATCTCGTACGTCGGTTCGCTGCTCGGTGAACAAACGCGGACTGCCAAGGCGCGTGTGACGCTGAACAACCCGAACGCGACCTGGCGCCCGGGTCTGTTCGTCACGGTCGCCGTCTTGCGCGAGGACCAGGAGGTCCCGCTTGCCGTCAGTGCGCAGGCGGTGCAGACCGTCGAGGACAAACCGAGCGTCTTCGTGGTCGTGCCTGGTGGATTTGCGACGCGAGCCGTGAAGGTCGGACGGTCCGACGGCAAGACGGTCGAAATCCTCGATGGCCTCAAACCAGGCGAGAAGTACGCGGCGACGAACAGCTTCGTCCTGAAATCCGAGCTCGGCAAAGACAGTGCCGCGCACGGGCACTGAACGGAGCCCCTCATGTTTGAACGCATCATTCGCTTCTGCATCGAGCAGCGCTGGCTCGTCATCCTGGCGGTGCTCGGAATGGCCGGCCTCGGCGTCTACAACTATTCGAAGCTCCCCGTCGACGCCGTCGTTGACATCTCGAGCGTGCAGGCCGTCATCAACACCGAAGCCCCTGGCTATTCGCCGCTCGAGACCGAACAGCGCATCACCTACCCCATCGAGACGGTGATGGCAGGCCTGCCTGGGCTGGAGCAGACACGGTCGCTGTCGCGCTATGGCCTGTCGCAGGTCACCGTCATCTTCAAGGACGGCACCGACATCTACTTCGCCCGCCAGCTCGTGAACCAGCGCTTGCAAGAGGCACGCGACCGCCTGCCTGCAGGCGTCACGCCGAGCATGGGGCCGATCTCAACGGGGCTCGGAGAAATCTACCTCTGGACTGTCGAGGCGGACGAAGGCGCCAGGAAGCCGGATGGCACGGCGTACACGCCGACCGACTTGCGCGAGATACAGGACTGGGTCATCAAGCCGCAGCTTCGAAACGTCAAGGGCGTCACCGAAATCAACTCCATCGGCGGCTTCGAGAAGCAGTACGTCGTGGCCCCGAACCTGGAACGTCTGGGGGCATACGGCCTGAGCCTCGCCGACATCGTGAATGCGCTGGAGAAGAACAACTCCAATCAAGGTGCCGGGTATATCGAGCGACGCGCAGAGCAGTATCTCGTGCGGGCACCCGGTCAAGTGAAGTCGATGGATGACATCGGCGACATCATCATCGGTACCGCCGCCGGTCAGCCCATGCGCGTTCGTGACGTCGCCGATGTCGCGTTCGGCCGCGAGCTGCGTACAGGCGCGGCCACCGAGAACGGCAAGGAGGTGGTGCTGGGGACCGTGTTCATGCTCATGGGCGAGAACAGTCGGACGGTCTCGCGTGCGGTCGACAGGCAGATGGCCGCCATCAACAAGACACTGCCGGAAGGCGTCAAGGCCGTCACGGTCTACGACCGCACGGTCCTGGTCGACAAGGCCATCAAGACGGTGCGCAACAACTTGCTCGAGGGCGCGGTCCTCGTGATCGCAGTGCTGTTCATGTTCCTGGGGAACATCCGCGCGGCACTCATCACGGCCATGGTCATCCCGCTGTCCATGCTGTTCACGTTCACCGGCATGGTGACGTATCGCATCAGCGCGAACTTGATGAGTCTGGGCGCCCTCGACTTCGGCATCATCGTCGATGGAGCCGTCGTGATCATCGAGAACGCTGTGCGTCGGCTCGCACATGCGCAGGCGCTTCGAGGGCGCCCGCTGGATCGCTCGGAGCGCCTTCACGAGGTGTTCGCAGCCGCAAGGGAAGCCAGACGCCCCTTGTTGTTCGGCCAGCTCATCATCATGGCGGTCTACGTCCCCATCCTGGCCTTGACGGGCGTCGAAGGCAAGATGTTCCACCCCATGGCGTACACCGTGCTGCTCGCGCTGTTCGGCGCGATGGTGCTCTCGGTCACCTTCGTCCCGGCGGCGGTCGCCTTGTTCATCGGCGACAAGGTGACGGAGAAGGAGAACCGCCTGATGGAATGGGCCAGGCGCGCGTATCAGCCAGCCCTGAAGACGATGCTCGGCAACGCCCCGGTGGTCCTGACATTCGCGGCCGTGTCGGTGCTGTTCTCCATCGCCGTCGCCAGCCGCCTCGGCAGCGAATTCGTGCCGAACCTGAACGAAGGCGACTTCGCCATACAGGCACTGCGCATCCCCGGAACCAGCTTGAGCCAGTCGGTCGAGATGCAGAAGCAGCTCGAGGCGACCCTGAAGACCAGATTCCCGGAGATCGAACGTGTCTTCGCACGTACCGGCACCGCCGAAGTCGCGGCCGACCCGATGCCGCCCAACATCTCCGACGGCTACATCATGCTCAAGCCGACGGATCAGTGGCCCGAGCCGCGCAAGACGCGCGATGAGCTGCTGGCCGGCATCCGCGACGAAGCAGCCAAAGTGCCCGGGAACAACTACGAGTTCTCTCAGCCCATTCAGCTGCGGTTCAACGAGCTCATCTCGGGAGTGCGCTCCGACGTTGCAGTGAAAGTGTTCGGCGACGACAACGATGTACTGAACGAGACCGCTGCCCGGATATCGACCGCCTTGCAGAAGGTTCCTGGAGCGACGGAGGTGAAGGTCGAGCAGACCACCGGACTGCCGATGCTTTCCGTGAACATTGATCGCGCGAAGGCCACGCGCTACGGCCTGAACATGAACGAGATCCAGGACGCCGTCGCCACGGCCATTGGCGGAAGGCAGGCCGGGACATTCTTCCAGGGTGACCGTCGATTCGACATCTTGGTTCGCCTGCCAGAGCCTGTTCGCCAGAACGTAGAGGCATTGCGTCGACTGCCCATTGCCCTTCCGAAGGGTGCGGGCGCCACTGCGTACGTGCCGTTGGGTGAACTGGCAAGCCTGGAGGTCGCGCCGGGACCCAACCAAGTCTCACGCGAAGACGGCAAGCGTCGGGTCGTGGTCAGCGCGAACGTCACCGGAAGAGACCTGGGCTCGTTTGTCACGGACGCACAGGCCGCCATCGAGGGTGTCAAGGTGCCCAGTGGCTACTGGACCGCATGGGGCGGGACCTTCGAGCAACTGGAGTCGGCCTCGAAGCGCCTGCAGCTTGTCGTGCCGTTGGCGTTGCTGATGGTGCTTGTCCTGCTGTTCACGATGTTCGGGAACATCAGGGACGGCCTGCTCGTCTTCACCGGCATTCCGTTTGCGTTGACGGGCGGCGTGCTGGCACTCTGGATGCGGGGAATCCCGCTCTCGATTTCCGCGGCTGTCGGCTTCATCGCGTTGTGCGGCGTGGCTGTCTTGAACGGACTGGTGATGCTGTCGTTCATTCGCACCCTCCGTGAAGAAGGTCGAAGCCTCGACGACGCCATTTGGGAAGGCGCGTTGACGCGCCTGCGGCCAGTCTTGATGACCGCGCTGGTTGCGTCGCTGGGCTTCGTGCCGATGGCCTTGGCCACCGGCACCGGCGCGGAGGTTCAACGACCACTGGCGACGGTGGTCATCGGCGGCATCCTGTCGTCGACCGCGCTGACACTCCTGGTGCTGCCTGTCCTTTACAGACTCGCCAACCGACGTGACGACGACGCAGTTGTCTCCGGCGTGCCAGCGCATGCATGAGGAGCCGAAGCAACGCTGGCGGCCTGCCCGACGGCAGGGTCTGCGCCAGCGGCATGAGCGCGCGCCCGCGCGCAGTGCGCCGTTTCGTCACTTCGCCGCGACCGGCTTCGCTGCCTTGTAGCGCCTGATCTTGTCTTTGAGGTCGGTGTATTCCTCGCAAGGCAGGAAGCAGAGGCGGTCGAGCGCCTTGAGCTCTTCTTCGGCGCGGGCGAGATCGCCGATCTGCAGATAGGCCTCGCCGAGGTACTCGCGCGCGCCCTTGTGCTTCGGATCGATCTTGAGCGCCTTGTCGTAGTGCTTGAACGCATTGTCGAGGTCGCCGAGCCGGCGCCAGGCGTGCCCGAGTTCGTTCCACGCGTCCGCGCTGCCCGGGTTGCGCTGCGCGTACGGACCCATGCGCTCGACGACCTGCTTCCAGTCTTCCTTCTTCGCCGCGGCCATCGCGGCCTGATAGTCCGGGTCGGCAGGCGCAAATTCGGCGCCGCCGCCCCCTCCACCGCCGCCGCCGCCACCACCGCCGGCGGACCATGCCAGCGACGCCATCGACATCGTGAGGGCGAAGACGACCGCGCGTGCGACCCATGCTCTCTTGTTCCTCATGTCACGCTCCTCGACGCGCTCGCAGCGCTCACTGGTTGTCGATGCGTCCGTAGACGCCGTGCGTCTCGTCGACCGGCCCGGCGGCGAAGAACAGCGTGTTGACCGGCTGGCCGTTGATGCCGTTGCCGAACGCGATGCCCCACAGCCCGTCGATCGCGATCGGGGTTCCGGCGGGCGTCGACAAGGTGCCCAGCGAAGCCCCGCTCGTCGGGTCATAGGCGTTGATGCGCCCGTCGCCGAAGTTCCCGACCAGCAAGGCATTGCTGAACACGCCGAAGTTCGCCGGTGCCATCGCCATACCCCACGGCGCATTCAGCTTTCCGCCGGCCGGAATCAGACGCTTCACGAGGTTGCCCGAAAGGTCGAAGGTGTTGACGATGCCCAGGCCGGCACCGGTTTGCTCGTCCTCCTTCGCCGCGTCCTGCTTCGCATAGGCCACATAGACGAGGCTGCCGATGACCTGGATGCCGAACGGCGCGTAGCCGGCCGGCAGCGTCGCATCGACGAACCCGCCGGCCACCGCGATCGGCGCGAAGTTCGCGTCGAACACGTCGATCGCGCCGTTGTGGAAGTCGGGTGCGAACAGCCGACCGGCCCCCGCGACGCTGCCAAGCGCAAGGCCCTTGTAGATCTTGCCGGCGGTCGCACCGTCGAACACGGTGATCGCATTCGTCAGGTTCACGTTCGGTGCCCAGCCCGCGATCGTTCCGGCCTCGCCGGCAAAGACGAACCGGCTCGCGCCGGCGACGCCGCCCTGCGACACCTGAAAGTCCTGGCTCGCACTGAAGACGATGCCGGTCGGCTTGGCCGGGCCGGCCGTGCCCGCGGGGATCGCGACAACCAGCGATTGAGGCACACCGCTGCCGTCGTACAGCGTCGACATGGAAGTGGCGTTGTCCGCAACCCAGACGAACCCCTGCGGATTGAACGCGATGCCCCACGCGTTGACCAGATTCGCGTCGGTGTGCGCGCTGCTGTACGGGTTGCTCGACGTGTTCACGTCGGAGACGAGATTCGTCGCGACGTAACCCGTGCTCATCCCCGAGCCGCCGCTGCTCGAGTCGTCGCCGCCGCCGCATGCAGCCAGCATGACCAGACCTGCGCAGAGCGACCTGCGCAGCGCCGCGCGTTGTGGTGCGAACTTCATCGTCGTCTCCCGGTCACACGCCGCGCCCGACGCACGGCGTTCATGCCGTGTATGCCCAGCGGCGTGCGATCGGTTCACTGCCGCATCGCGACATCGATCAGAACGACAGCAACGCGCTGAGTTGCCAGGTACCGCGTCGACCCGAATACACCGCGGGATACGGACCGCCGCGGCTGGCCTCGACCCACGCGAGCTGGACGTCGAGCAAGCCAGCAGTGATCCCGAGGCCCAGACGCAGGTCGCCTCGCGTGCGCCTGTCCTCTGGCCCGAACGAACGGCCGGACAGCGGTATCAGCGCGCCCGCATGGCCGAAAAGACGGAGGTTCTCGTTCAGCGGCCAATGCGTGTTGGCATCGACATAGGCCACCCGGACGCCGCGCCCGAAGTAGTCGGGTGCAAACTGAAGCCGCAGGCTCCAACGTTCGGCCAGAAGGCCCGCGTATGCCTCGAGATAGTCGTAGCTCGAATCGCCGGTGAAGTGCGAATAGCTCGCACCGAACTCGACGGCGCGGCCTTCGATGCTGCGCGTGACATAGCCGGCGTAGCCGACCAGCTGCGAGTAGCGATCGTCGTGCGCGAGCTCGACACGGGTCGCCGATGCGCCGGCATATGCACCCGACACGAAGTCGTGATTCAGCGTGAGGCGCCACGCCGGCTTCGAGTCGCTGAGCGACACGCCGCGAAAGCGGTAGTCCGACTCGACACCGAGCGTCGCGCCGAGCTGCGCCTGCGCGGCGCCACCGAGCAGCGGCGCGATCAGCGCCAGTGCAATGCGAATCGCGCTTCGCATTGCCGGCCCTGGCGTCAATGGCGAGCGATCGAACCCGCTGAGCCGGCTGCCGCAGCCTGTTCGCAATCGCAGACACAGCGCTGCGCCGCGCGCTCGATCGAGGCGCAGGCGTCGACGTGGCGATCGGCGCGCAGTGCGATGGCATCCACAGCGCTGGACACCGCCGATCCGACGCGAGAGTGCAGCTCGATGACCAGCGCAAGCAGGCCGCTGACATGTGCCGCTGCGTACGAACTGCCCGTCACGGTGGCCCAGCGCGAACCGGGCAGCGTGGTCGGCACGTCGGTACCCGGCGCAATCACGGCAATCGAACTCACCGGCCCGTCGTCGGCGACCGCGACCACGTTCGCGAGACCGGCCGGAAAGCCGCCGCGCGGCTGCCGCCGGTCCACGGCCGCGACGATCAGCGCCCCACGCGCCTGGGCCGACTCGATCAGGCGCTGGACGAGCCGGTCGGCCGGCCCGCCCAGACTCAGGTTGACGATCTGCGCGCCACTCTCGATCGCCTTGTGCAACGCCAGCGCCAGGCTCAGGCTCGTGCACAGTGTGTCGGCCGCGCTCGATTGCCAGCATCCGCGCAGCGCGAGGAGTTCCGCCTGCGGCGCCACGCCGACGATACCGATGCGGTTGTCGGCGCGGGCGGCGACGATGCCTGCAACGGCCGTGCCGTGCAGCTCGGCACGCCCGGGGTGATCGGCGACGAAGTCCGCGCTCAACGCGAACTGGCCGGCGAGGTCGGGATGGTCCCGCTGCACGCCGCTGTCGATCACCGCGACGCGCACGCCGCGCCCAGTCGCGGCCGCGTGCAGCTGCGCGAGCCGCCATTCGCGCGCCGCCGGTTGCAGGGCGAACAGCGCGTCGTCGTGCGCGACCTGGCCTTGCGGCCTGAACACGTTCATCGGCTGGGCCCAGGCCACACGCGGCTCGCGGCTCAGCCGCTCGGCAACCTCGTCGGGCCGCTGCGACGCGGGCACGTCCAGCACATAACAGTCGACGCCGAGCGCCGGCAGCGGCCAGTCGGTCACGAGCCGAAGCCCGTAGCTTCTTGCCAGGGCGTTGACGGTGCGCCGCCGCGCCGAACGCGCCGCCGGATCGACGTAGCCGCCGGCATAGTTGCCGTCGGGACGGAAGTGCGGCGCCGGCATGTCGAGCAGCACGAGGACGCGTTGTGTCTCGTCGGCCTCGGACGGCTCGGTCGCCTTGGGCGGATCGGCATCGGCCGCGAGCACTGCCGGCGCGACCAGCAGCATCACGACGGTGACCGCGACCACCGCGGCCAGCAGCTTGGCAAGGCCCGCCGTCGTCATCGCGCCGCCTCGGCTTCCAGCGACTCGGCTCGCAGCACGCCGGCCTGCGCGCGCAGCCTGGCCAGCGTGGCCTGGTCGTTCGTTCGCACGTGCAGCAGGTACGCGTCGCTGACGGTCGGCCCACCGACCACTTGCGCGCCGCCCGCGCGCAACGCCGCCCGGATCTGGGCTTCGCTCGCGTCCGGGCGAAACACGACGATCGCGTTGGCTGCGATGCTGGCAGGCGCCGCCCCGAGCCCCCGATAGGGTTCGACGCGCGGCGACAGCACCGGCCACGCGGCCAGCAGCGCAAACGCCACCAGCAAGCCGGCCTGAGCGGCCAGCGCGAACGACCAGCCACGCGACACGGCATGACGCGACGGGTGAGCGGACGCCGGCCGCACAACGGCGCCTTCGGTCGCAAGCTGCCGGCGCAACGTCGCCCAGCGAGCATCGACCGATGACATCTCGGCGGGTGCCGCATCGACCGACGCCAGCCGCAGGCTCGCCTGCCACGCCAGGTCGGCTTGGCAGCGCGGGCAACCGGCGGCGTGCATCTGCACGCGCGCGGCCTCGCTGGCCGAGAGCAGCGCGTTGCCGTGCCAGGGCAGCAACATCTGCACCGCCTGGTGCTCGGCACCGTCGATCGGCAGCACGTCGGCCTTCACAGCCAGTCTCCCAGCTCGCCGCTGAGCAACGCGCGCAGCCGGCGCCGCGCGTGGAACACACGCGTCTTCACGGTATCGACCGGGCACGACATGATCTGCGCGATCTCCGCATACGGCAGATCGTGAAAGTAAGTCAGTACCAGCACGCTGCGCTGCTCGTTCGACAACATGTCGAGCGAGCGCATCAGCGCCGCGCGGGTTTCACCATCGCAGCGCTGCTGTTCGGGGCTGGGCTCCTGTGCCGCCGGCTCGTCGGCCGGCTCGGCGAGCGGCTCGTCGAAGCGCTGCAGGGCCTTCAGCGCGGTGCGGTAGGCGATCGCGAAGATCCAGGTCGAGACCTTGCTCGCGTGGTTGTAGCTGGCGGCGCGGTTCCAGACGACCAGCATCGTGTCGTTCAGGACTTCTTCGACGATCGCGCGGCGCGCGATCATCAGGCCGAGGAATCGGGCCAGGCGCGGGTCGTAGATGCGGTACAGCGTCTCGAACGCGGCCAGATCGCGCGCGACGATCCTCGCCATCAGCGCAATGTCCAGTGCGTCGCCGGCGTCGGCGGCAACACCTGTCCCGCCTTCCGCAACGGGCCCGCGCCGGCCGGCAAGGAATCGAAACATGCACTCTCCCCGGACTCATCCGGAGGTTAATGCCGCGGCGCCGAAAAAGGTTCAATGCCCGGGCTGTGCGATGCCGGTAATTTCGGCTTTTCCGCGCCCGCTTCGATGGCCGCCTGAGGGTGTCGGCGCCGCTCGTACGCGCTCAGTACGTCTTGTACGGTAGGAACTTCCCGCTCATCGTGATCGACACGCGGTCGCCCTTCGGGTCGGGCTTGCGCTGCATGTCCATCCTGAAGTCGATCGCCGACATGATGCCGTCGCCGAACTCTTCGTGGATCAACTCCTTGAAGGTCGTGCCGTAGACGTTCACGAGTTCGTAGAAGCGGTAGATCAGCGGGTCGGCGGGCACGCTCGTGGGCAGCGATCCCTTGTAGGGCACCACCATCAGCCATTGCCTTTCTTCCGGCGTCAGGCCGAAGATCTCACCGACGATGCCGGCCTGCTCGCCGGTGAGCGTCATCTGCCCAAGGCAGGCGGCGGTGACCCATTCCTTGCTGAGGCCGACCTTCGCGGCCACGTCGGACCACTTCAGGCCCTTGGCGACCTTGGTGGCGACGATCTTCTCGGTGACGGCAAGACGGCTCATGCGATGCTCCTCGGGCAGGTTGTCGGGCACGCGAGGCCCGGGCACCGCCGGGCTGCAAGTGCCATGCCGCCGGCGCGCTACTCGGAGCAGTTGTCGCCCGCCGACGGCGCCGACGTGACGCCGACCATCGAGAACATGTGATCGAGGCAGCCCAGGAACGTCCGCACGAGCTGCGCGTGGTAGTGCGAGTACGCCTCCTTGGTGACGTGATCGTCGGCGGACCGGACGATGTTGAACGTCAACACGTTCGTCAGCACCTGGGGCTTGAACCAGGCCTTCGCGACCCATTGCTCGGCGACGCAGGTGTAGTGATCGCCGTCTTCGGCGACTCCCCAGGCGCGCGCGTCGTCGCCCGTTCGACCGGCGCCCCGACGGACCGCTGCATCGAACTCCCTCAAGAGCGCCCGCGGGTTGGACGTCGAAAAATGTACTGCCATCCTGCATGCCCTGACCACACCAAACATCGGGGCGGACGGTAAGGCATTGCGCGGCGTTGACCCATAGCCAACTCTTACAGGGTCTTGATGCCGATCGGATCGGCTGCGTCGGGATGCACCGGCATGCACCAACGCGCACCGACATGGAGCGGCCGATTAGCGCAAGCAATGCGATGCTCTTCGGCGGATCGGACCCGGCACGTCGTTCCTAGACTGCAGGCTCGATGGATACCGAGTTCCTGATCCACTTGACCGGCCTGTCCGCGCTGGTCCTCAACGTCCTTGCGATCGTCAGGACCTGCGAGCGCCGCCTGCGCCTTCAATCCGGCGCGGCCGGGCTCGTCTGGGCGCTCAACAATCTGCTGCTCGGCGCCCACTCGGCGGCTGCGCTGAGCCTGGTGAGTGCCGGCCGCACCGCCTCGTCGGCAGCGACGCTGCAAGGCGGCGAGGGCCGGCGCAGGCTCGCGTTCTTCGCCTTCACTGCGCTGACCGTGCTGGTGGCAGCGCTCACCTGGCAAGGTTGGCTGTCGGTGTTTCTCGTGATCGCTTCGCTGCTCTCGACCTACGCGATGTTCTACATGCGCGGCCGAGCGCTGCGCTGGGCGATGCTGCTCGTGTCGACGCTGTGGATGGTCAACGCGTGGTCGTACGGTTCGTGGGAGCAGGTGGCGGCGAACGCCGCCACCGCCGCTGCGGCGCTGTACGCCGCGTGGCGCGCAGGCCGCGCGTCGATCGCCGCCTGAACGCCTGGCTCAGTCGCGGTGCTTGTTGCCGTGGCCGTGGCCATGGCCGCGGTCGTGCCTGTCGTCGTCGCGGCCGTGCTTGTCCCAGCCGCGGTGGCGGCCGCGTTCCCAGCCCGGATGTTCGTGCTCGTAGCGCTCACGCACCCAGGTGTCGCGCACGAAGTACACCGGCTGGCCGCAGGCGGCATAGCGGCCGCAGTAGCGGCGCCAGTCGCGCTGGTGCGCATCGGGAACGTAGAGATAGATCGGCCGGCGCGGCACCGACACCGGCGGCGGCGCGATCAGCACGGGTTGCGGCAACACGAGTGCCGGGGGCGGCACATCGCCGATGTTGATGCGCCCGTACACGCCTGGCTGATTGATGCCGATCGAGACGCCCACGCTGGTCTGGGCGAACGCCGGAGCGATCGCGCAGGCAGCCGCCACGCCGAGCAGGATTCTTTTCATCTGTCTTCTCCTTCAGGTTCGAGCGCCCGAGTGCGGCCCTCATGAATCACAACGCAGTGTCGCTGCGATTGGCCGACAGGCGCCCGTACGAACACGCGTGACCGCGCTTTCTTACCGAAGCCTAGTGCCTCCCAGCAACGCATCTCGCACGCGTTCGACAAAGCAGACAACTCCTACACGCTCACGGCATCGGTGCCCACGCACGGAGCGTCCGGGCGCTGTTTAATCGCCACGAGTCGAGAAGGCGGAGGAAGGTCATGACAATGCTTCACGGTGTCGCCGAAAGTCTGCAGGCGATGACGTTGTTGCACCTGCTGCTCGCCTTCCTCGCGGGCATCGGCTACATGATCGCCGAGGGTCAGCTGGCTCCCGTTCGCGTGCGCTTGTACGCCGGCGCGGTCGCGGTCGTGAGTGCCGGCTGGTTCGTCATCGACTCGCCGCAATGGACTGCTGGGGCGATGCTCGTTGCGTTCGCGATCGGCATCGTCGGGCTGTTCACCGCATTGGTGTGGGTGCTGAGCGCTGCACTCGGCCTGCGCCACACGGCGAACCTGGCTCCGGCGCAGCCCGTGCCGGAAGCGGCGGCTGCGCCGTCCGAGCGGCGTGCAGCGATCGCCCCCACGCGTCCCGGCGCATTGCAGTCGCACTGAGCCACGCCCCATTCGTGCGATCTGACGCAAGGTGCATCGACAACTTGCAAGCATTTGCAACCGGCGGCGCGGCCTCGGTCAATCTCGCATTACCTTCGCCGACAACTTGAAGTGCCGAGCTGGCGCGCCGCTTCCTTCGTCGATCAAAACGCTGAACCACCGCACCTCGAGATGAGACCCGATCTGGCCAGGATGCTGTCGAACATTCCGCTGTTCAGCGCGCTGCGCCGCAAGCCGCCGACCAAGTCCGCTGCCGACGCGACGACTCCGATCGAGGAAATCGGCTGGAACGAGTTCGAGCAGCTGGTGGTCGAGGGATTCCTGCGCCGCGGCTATCACGCGGCCGGAAGCACGCATGCGGCATCGACCGGCGGCGACTTGCTCCTGCGGCGCGACCGCGAAACCTACCTTGTCTACTGCAAGGCCTGGCGCAGCAAGAAGGTCGGGCTCAGCGCAGTCAAGGCAATGCATGAAGCCATGCGAGCGCGCGGAGCGAACGGAGGCTTTCTGCTGAGCTTCGGCCGCGTCGGCCGTGATGCTGCGCGCTATGCCGGCGGCGAGAAGATGCAGATGCTCGACGGCCCGGCGTTGAAGGCACTGATCGAGCCGGTGCGCCAATCGCGCCGTGCAGCGCCTGCGGCCGCGCCCGCGAAGACGGCAGCATCCGCCAATCGTTCGGTTCCCGAGTCACCCGCCTGCCCGTTGTGCGGCAAGGCGATGCGCATGCGCACCGCAAAACGCGGCAGCCGTGCGGGGCATGGGTTCTGGGGCTGCATCGACCACCCGCATTGCAAGGGCCTGCGCGCGCTCGCCTGAGGGGCGCGCCGCTCGCTACTTCTCGGCCTGCGCCTTCAGGTTCGCGAGACCGACGGCGAAATCGTCGCCGATCATCTTGTCCATGTTGAAGAACACGCCCATCACCTTCGTGACGTAGGCGCTCGGGCCGGTCATGGTCCAGCTGACCTGGGTGGTGTCGCCCTTCGGCTCGAAGACGAACATCGCAACGTTGTGGCCCTCGAACGGCTTGATGAAGTCGAGCTTGATCGCGATCTTCGATGACGGTGTCGACTCGGTGATCTCCATGCGGCCCTGGCCGACGTTCGAGTTGCCGTTCCACTCGTAGACCGCGCCCTTGCCGGCCGTGACGCTGCCGAGGTGCGCGCCATCACCGGGTCCTTCTTCTCGTATGGCGACCAGGCGGCCCACGCCTTCAGGTCGTTGACGTACGCAAAGACCTTCTCCGGCGGCGCCTTGATCGCGAGCGTGCGCTCGACGCGCAGTTCGTCGGGCCTTGTCGCCGCATATGCAAGCACCGCGCCGATCAGTACGACGATGACGATGGCAATGGTCTTCAGCATGTCGCTCCGCCCCGCTTGATGAGACGGGCGATTCTGCTCGGATCAGGCCCTCGCAGGCAACACCGTACCGGCGCACTCGCCGAGACCGATGCGGGCAAATCCTGCGCGTTCGCAGAAGGCCCGCAGGATCAGCGTGTCGCCGTCGGCGAGGAAGCTGCGCGTCTCGCCGTTCGGCAAGCGCAGCGGCTCCTTGCCACCCTTCGAAAGCTCGAGCAGCGAGCCGCCCTGCCCCTGCTCGGGACCCGACTGCGTGCCGGTGCCGAGCAGGTCGCCGCTTTGCAGATTGCAGCCGTTGACGGTGTGGTGCGCCACGAGCTGCGCGAGCGTCCAGTACGCATCGCGAAAGTTCGACTGCATCAGCCGCACCGGCGGCTCACCTCTCGCGCGCATCTGCGCGGTCTGCAGCCAGGTTTCGAGGGTCATGTCGATCGAGCCTGCGCGCCGGTTCGTCTCGCTGTCGAGATACGGCAGCGGCTGCGGGTCGCCGGCCGGGCGCTCGAACGCCGTGCGATACGGTGCGAGCGCCTCCATCGTGACGACCCACGGCGAGATCGTCGTCGCGAAGTTCTTCGACAGGAACGGCCCGAGCGGCTGGTACTCCCAGGCCTGCACGTCGCGCGCCGACCAGTCGTTCAGCAGCACGACGCCGAACAGCGCCTCTTCGGCCTGCGCCATGTCGATCGGCGTGCCCGCCGCGTTGCCCGCGCCGATCAAGGCGCCCAGTTCGAGCTCGTGGTCAAGCCGCTTGCTCGGACCGAACACCGGGGTATCGCCGTCCCCCTTGGTCTGACCCAGCGGACGCGCGAACGACTGTCCGCTGACGCCGATCGACGAGGCCCGGCCGTGATAACCGATCGGCACCCACTTGTAGTTGGGCAGCAGTGGCGCGTCGGGGCGAAACAGCTTGCCGACCGTCGTCGCATGATGAATGCCGGTGTAGAAATCGGTGTAGTCGCCGATCGCGCACGGCAGCGTCATCTCGACGCTGTTCTGCGGCACGAGGCATCTGGCGAGCGGCACGCGCTGCTCGCCATCCTCGCGCAGCGCATTCGACAACGCCGTGCGCAACGCACGCCGCGCCTGCGGCCCCTGCGCCATGAATGCATTCAGATCGCCCGCCGCAAGCGGTTGCAGCAGGCGATCGATGTCGGCACTCCACGCGCACTGCTCGCGCGCAAGGCGCAGGTCGAGCACCTGATCGCCGATCGCGACGCCGACACGCCATGGCTCGGCGCTGCCGGTGCGCCGGAAGCGCCCGTACGGCAGGTTCTGAATCGGAAAGTCGGTGCCCGGACCGTTCGCCGAGTCGACCCAGCTGCGCAAGGCGAGGTCGTGCGTTGCATCGAGCGTCGTGCTCATCGAATGTCCTTTGGAAATTCGTCCTTCAGGCCTTGCCAGCATTGGGCGTAGTCGGCATCGAGCGCGCCGCCGTTCATCGCGTACTCGGTGGGCACGAAGCGGTAGCGGGTCTCGAACATGAAGGCCAGCGTGTTGTCCAGCTTGTGCGGCGCGAGCGGCGCACTGCTCGCCTTCTCGAAGGCCTCTTCATCCGGGCCATGCGGCACCATGCAGTTGTGCAGCGACGCGCCGCCGGGGCGAAAGCCCTCGGGCTTCGCGTCGTACTGGCCGTAGACCAGGCCCATGAACTCGCTCATCACGTTGCGGTGATACCAGGGCGGGCGGAACGTGTCTTCGGCGACCAGCCAGCGCGGCGGGAAGATCACGAAGTCGCAGTTCGCGGTGCCCGGCGTGTCCGACGGCGAGGTGAGCACCGTGAAGATCGACGGGTCGGGATGGTCGAAGCTGATCGAGCCTATCGTCATGAAGTTCGCGGTGTCGTACTTCACCGGCGCGAGATTGCCGTGCCACGCGACGACGTTGAACGGCGACTGCGCCATCGACGCACGCCACAGCCGCCCGCCGAACTTCCTGATGACCTCGTAGCTGCCCGCATCGGTTTCGTAGGCCGCGACCGGCACCTGGAAGTCGCGCGCGTTCGCAAGGCCGTTGGAGCCGATCGGCCCCAGTTCCGGCAGACGGAACAACGCACCGTAGTTTTCGCAGACGTAGCCGCGCGACGGCCCGTCCGGCAGCGCGACCTTGAAGACGACACCGCGCGGCACCAGCGCGATCTCGCCCGGCTTCACGTCGAGCACGCCCATCTCGGTCGTGATCACGAGCCGCCCCTGCTGCGGCACGATCAGCAGTTCCCCGTCGGCATCGACCAGCGCGCGGCGCTCCATCGATCGGTTCGCAAGGTAAACGTGCGCAGCGATGCCGACCTGCGTCTCGGCGTCGCCATTGGCCGCTACGGTACGCAACCCGTCGACGAAGTCGAGTGGATCGCCGGGGATCTCGAACGGGCCCCAGCGCAGCGGCTCGGGCGGCAGCACGTGACCGGCAGCCGCACCGGTCAACCAGTGGCGCTGCTCATACGGTGCATGCGCACCGCTGACGACCGACGGCTGGCGCCGGTACAGCCAGCTGCGGCGGTTCTCGGCGCGCGGCGCCGTGAACGCGGTGCCGGAGACCAGCTCCGGGTACAGCGCGAACGGCGCGCGCTGCGGACTGTTGCGGCCCAGCGGCAGCGCGCCGGGCACGGCCTCGGTCGCATGTTCGTTGCCGAAGCCGCTTTGGTAGAGGCGTGTCGCCATCGCGTTCACATCTGCGTTCATGTCTGTGGTCAATCGAGCTTGATGTTGTTTGAGCGGATCAGCTTGCCCCAGCGTTCGCGTTCGCCGCGCGCATACGCCGCCATCTGCTGCGGTGTGCCGGGCAGCGCCTCGAGCGCCAGCGTCTGGAAGCGCGCCTTGACCGGCGTCGATTCGAGCGCCGCGACCAGCGCCTTGTTCAGCTTCGCGATCTGTTCCGGCGGCGTCGCCGCGGGCACCACCAAGCCTTGCCAGGCATACGCTTCGAAGTCGGCGAGGCCTTGTTCGGCGAGGGTCGGAATCTCGCTCATCGTCGACAGCCGCTTCGGGCTCGCGACGCCGATCGCACGCAGCTTGCCGCCGCTGACCAGATACTGCTGAACGCTCGCGCTGTCCATCAGAGCGAACGGAACCTGGCCGCCGAGCAAGTCCTGCACCGCCGGCGCCGCACCGCGATACGGCACGTGGTTCAGCTTCAACCCGGTGCGCTCGCGCAACAGCTCGGTCGCCAGATGGTGCGGGCTGCCGGCGCCGGCAGACGCGTACGGCGTGCCATCGGCATTCGACTTCGCCCAGGCGAGGAACTCCTTGAGATTTTTCGCCGGAACGTTCGGGCCGACAACGAGGATCAGCGGAAAGCGCGCGAGCAGCCCGACCGGCGCGAAGTCCTTCTCGGCGTTGTACGAGAGCTTCGAGAACAGCGAGGGGTTGGCGGCGAGCGTCGCGAAGTCCGCCGTCAGCATCATGTGCATCGGGTCCCTGGTCTTGGCAACGTAATCGGCCGCGATGTTGGTCGCGGCCCCGGGCTTGTTGTTGACGATGAAGGTCTGGCCGCCGAGCGCCTTCGTCATCTGCTCGGCGACCGTGCGCGCCACGACGTCGGAGCCGCCGCCGGCGGCATATCCGACGACCCATTCGATCGGACGGGTGTCGTCGGCCGAGGCCAGCAAGGGCAGAGACAGCAGCGTGGCGATCAGCGTGCGACGCAGCGGGAGAGCGAGTGACATGCAGATATCCTTCGGTCGAAAGCAATGAAGAGGAGCGCAGGCCGCGGATCAGGCACTGTCGCGGGCGGCCTTCAGCGCTTCTCGCAGCACCGCGAACGAACCGATGTGGTTCGCGAGCAGCAGCACGAGCCGGGCGTTCAGGGCCTGGCTTTGCGCAGCATCGAGGCCGCGATGGGCATCGATCAGCGCTTCATAGAAATCGTCGGGTGCGTCGAGGTGCGGCGCGGTGATCAGAGGGTGGTCAGCGTTCATGCGGTCCTCGTGTCGGGCTTCAGGACAGCGCGAGCGCGCGGCGCAGCGCGGCGCGCAGTGCGTCGCCATCGGGCCTGCGCCAGCGTGCGCAGACATGCTGATCCGGCCGCAGCAGCACCGCGCTGCCCGGCTGCAGGTCATAACGCTGCGCGACGCAGCCCTCGGCATCGATCCACGCAGCGTCGCTGCCTTGCGCACCGAGGGTCAGCACCGTCAGCGATGCGAGACCCTGCGCGGCCGCGCGCAGTTCGTCGGCGATGCGTGCCGCATCCGGCCCGGCGCCCAGCAGCAGCGTGAAGCCGTCGCCGAGCTGGTGCAGCAGCCAGGCCGCCCGGCCATCGGCCGAGCGCAGCGGCGCATCGACCGCCGGCGCGCCGGGGACCATGCGGCCGGCGAACGCATCCCGATCGGGCGTGTTCAGCGCCGAACCGCGCAGCGTGGCCGGCATCGAGAGCCGGCCGCTGTTCACGAGCGTGCGGGCGAATGCGTGGTCGCGCGAGAGCTGCAGCACCGCATCGCGAAAGATGCGGCTGATCTCGCTCTTCGGCGTGATGAAGTCGGTCGCACGCGTCGAGTTCAGGATGTTCTCGTCGGCGGCGTATTCGCGCTCGGCGGCGTAGCTGTCGAGCAGCGTGTCCGATGCCGTGCCCTGCAGCACCGCGCTCAGCTTCCACGCGAGGTTCTCGGCGTCCTGCACGCCGGAGTTCGCGCCGCGCGCGCCGAACGGCGAGACGCCGTGCGCCGAATCGCCCGCGAACAGCACGCGGCCATGGCGGAACGCATCCATGCGCAGGCACGAGAAGGTGTAGACGCTGGCCCACTCGAGCGTGAACTCGGCGTTGCGCAGCGCCGGGTTCGACGACGCTGCGAGCAGCGCCTTGACGCGCGGGACGATGTGCTCGGGCTTCTTCTCCTCGTCGGGATTCGCGTCCCAGCCGAGCTGGAAGTCGATGCGCCAGACCCCGTCGGGCTGGCGGTGCAGCAGCACGCTCTGCCCCGGATGGAACGGCGGATCGAACCAGAACCAGCGCTCGGCCGGGAAGTCGGCCGCCATGCGCACGTCGGCGATCAGGAAACGGTCCTTGAACGTGCGCCCGTGGGTTTCCTGGCCGATCAGCTGGCGCACCGACGAGCGCGAGCCGTCGCAGGCGATCAGCCAGTCGGCGTCGACACGGTAAGTGCCGTCGGGCGTCTCGACGCTCAGCCGCGCATGGTCTGCACGGGTCTCGACGCCGACCACCTTGTGCTTCCAGCGCAGCTCGATCAGCGGCAGCTCGGCCGCACGTTCGGCGAGATAGCCCTCGACGTAGTACTGCTGCAGGTTGATGAACGCAGGCCGCTCGTGACCGTGCTCGGGCAGCAGGTCGAACTCGTAGACCTGCTGATCGTGGAAGAACACGCGCCCGAGGTTCCACGACACGCCCTTGGCGACCATGCGCTCGCCGACGCCGAGCCGATCGAAGATCTCGAGCGTGCGCTTCGCGAAGCAGATGGCACGCGAGCCGGTCGACAGCCGGTCGTCGTTGTCGAGCAGCACGACGCGCTGGCCGCGCTGCGCGAGGTCGATCGCGAGGCTCAGGCCGACCGGGCCGGCGCCGACGACGACCACCGGATGGCGCACCGGCGCCGCGCTGTCCTGGTCGGGCGAGCGGCGATAAGGAAAGACCATCGACTGGTAGTCGACGGTGGCGTTCACCACGGCGGTATCCAAGGCACCCCTCGCGCTCAGGCTTCCAGCGCCTTCCACATCGCCACGTCGCGCTCGGCGGTCCAGATGCGCGGGTCGGGGTACTCGGTCGCCTCGTCGTAGCAGCGTGTCACGTCGAACGGCAGGCAGTGATCGAAGATCACCCAGTGGCCGTACTTGGGCTTCAGCGCCGCGTAGGTGTCGCGATAGACCGCGTTCAGATCCTTGCCCGCCGCGACGCCGGCCTGCACGCTCGCATACATGTCGGCGATGAAAGCGCGCGTGCCGGCCAGCCCCTGCTTCACCGCCTCGGGTGTCGTCAGCGCCGCGCCGCGCCCTGGCACCAGCGCGCGCGGCTGCAGCGCGGCGATGTTGTCCAGCGTCTTGGGCCAGTCCTTGAAGTAGGCATCGCCGGCATATGGCGTCGCATCGAACTCGACCAGGTCGCCGGAGAACAGGATCTTCTGCTGCGGCAGCCACGCGACCGTGTCGCCCTTGGTGTGGCCGCGGCCGAGCTGGAGCAGCTGGACCTCGAGCTTGCCGAGCCAGATCGACATGCGGCCTTCGAACGTGATGGTCGGCCAGGTCATGCCCGGCGGCACCGATTCGAC
>Ga0105237_10002644_pt1 | contig 22054 bp, 20 predicted proteins | sample KBSC24metaG_FD_81520 | JGI IMG/M metagenome (GOLD analysis project Ga0105237, IMG submission 81520) | Corn rhizosphere microbial communities from Kellogg Biological Station, Michigan, USA - KBS C2-4 metaG | ecosystem: Host-associated > Plants > Roots > Rhizosphere > Soil | place: Michigan, USA...
CGCCGTCGGCGCCGACTCCACCCCCCGCCACAAACCTGACCCCTATCCGGTCAACTTCGCCCTCCAACATCTCGGCTACTCCCCTGCCGAAGCTATCTTTGTTGGCGATTCGCCCCACGACGTCAATGCAGGCAACGCCGCGGGCGTAAAAACGGTCGCTGCCCTCTGGGGACCGTTCAGTCGTTCGCAACTCGAGCCCACCAAGCCGACATTCTATCTGGAAGCCTTCGAACAGCTCCCCGCTCTCGTGGAGCGAATCCAAGCCTCCCGATCGGTGTAATACCATCACAACCCTTTTCCAAAGCACCACAAAAGGAGTTTTGCGGTAATGGGATTCTCTCTCCCAACCACCGGCCTCGTCCGGACCGGCGAAGAACGTCTTACGCTCATCCGCCGGACTTATACGCTCGTCTTCTTCAGCGTCCTGGTCACCATGGTCGGATCGTCCTTCGCCATGACCCAGCCACAGCTGCTGATCACGGTCAATGCGCACCCCATCCTGAGCGCCCTCTGCATGTTCGCGCCGCTCATCGCCGCGAACATCTTTCGCAATCGATTCCCGCTCAATATCGCGATGGTGGCCTGCTTCACCTTCGCCATGGGCGTCTTCATTGCGCCAACGCTCTACTATTACAACACGGTGCAGCCCGGCATCATCGTCCAAGCCGCCGGACTCACCATCACCGCATTCGCCGTCCTCACCCTCTACGCCTTCGTCAGCCGGCGTGACTTCTCGGCGCTCGGTGGCTTCTTCACCGTCGGGCTCTGGGTGCTCATCGCCACCTCGCTGCTCAATCTCTTCTTCCGCAACCCCACCGCCGATCTCTGGCTCGCCGCCGGCACGGTCCTCGTCTTCAGCGGACTCCTCGTCTTCGATACCTGGCGCCTCCGCAACGTCTACGGCCCCGACGACTACGTCACCGCCGCCGTCCAGATCTACCTCGACTTGCTCAACCTCTTCCTCGCCCTCATCCGCATCCTGGGCGGCGGACGTCGCAACTGAGCCGGCCACACACCAACAAATTCCAGGTCACAAACACAACGGGGCGCTTCTGTCGAAGCGCCCCGTTGTACATTCCACAATCAGACAAAACCATCAGCGACCCGCCACGACGTCACTGATCCCTTACCGCTCCGCCGCAAAATCGATCTCGTTGGCCATGTCGAGATCCTTTTGCGTGATACCACCCGAATCGTGCGTCGTCAGCGAACAGGTAATTTTGGTATACCGAATGTCGATGTCCGGATGATGCCCCGCCGTCTCCGCCGCCTGCGCCACCCGTACGACAAAATTGATCCCCGCCGGAAAGGTGCCGAACTGAAAGGTCTTGCTGATCATCTCCCCCTTCCGCGCCCACCCCGGATGCAACTGCCCAAGCCCACGCTGAATGGCGATGTCCGACAAGACTTCATTACGATTCAAATTCATCATGGCCTCTAAACGTTTGATTGCGCTGCTCGTACTCGCGCCCTACACGCTCGTCGCTCAGACGACGGCCCGCTCGCACACTACCGATTCTACCGCCAAACCCACGGCCACACCACGCGCCCAACTCACCCGGACGCAATACTGGACCCGCATGGCCCTCGGCTTCACCACGAGTATCCTCGCCCACGAAGCCGGCCACGTCATCGCCTCCTATGCCGTCGGCGCACACCCCACCTTCGGCTTCGACAAAGGACGACCAACAGTCTACTCGGGAATCAACGCCGAAACCGATCCCCACAAACAGTTCATCTTCTCCAGCGCCGGACTAAACGTACAAGCCATCATGGACGAAACAATCCTCGACGTCCCACACAGTCGAGGCGCCGCGTTCGAACGCGGCATCCTGGCCGGCGGCATCGCAACCGCCTACTTCTACGCCACCATCGGCCGCAACGCCTCCAACAGCGACATCACCTACATGGCCCGCACGTCGTCGCTGAGCAAAACCCAAGCCTCCCTCATCTACGCCGGCCTCGCCACGATACACGTCATCCGCATGACCCGAGACCACCACTACGCCGACTTCTTTATCCGGCCACGCCTCTCCACCCCAGGCACTCTCGTCGGCGTCGATATCGCACCACACTGACACGCAACCTGACACGCAAGCCGCCCCACACACCGTAGCCTCCCCCTCACCGCGGTTAGTTACCGCATCGCCCACACCACCCCATCGGGAAACCGAGCGACTTCTCGCATCCGCAACAACCCCGCAATCGAATCCGGTGGCACGACATCCGGACTCCACTCCCGAAACGCAATCAACAACCCCTTCGACTCACGCATCGCGTCCCCATACTCCCCCAACTGCTGACGCACTTCCACACTGTCCGGAATCTCCCGCGCGATACGCCCCGTGTGGAAATACACGGCCGGCGGCCAGTTGGAATACAACGTGTGCCCATCCCCATACCGCCGAACCCACGCCAACATCGGCGATTCACGCCACACGGTGGACGCAAAGTCTGACCCCTCAGTCACCGCGTACATCGCATCGTCAAATGACGTCGCCCCCGCCGACACCACCCACACGACGCCAATCACCGCCATAATCGCACGAATCGCCGTCCCCGACGCACGCCACCAGTGCGCAAACGACACCACCGTCATGGCTTCGACAAGCACGATGACCGGTGAAAGAATTCGCCAGTCGAACGGAATCGTCCCGCCAACGAACAAACGACACACCACCAACACGCCCACATAACACACAATCAAGACACACGCCGCGCCCAGTAGGTATACCTCCCGCTCCGCGGCAATCACACGCCGCTGCACCGAGACTCTCGCAAACGCGGCCTCCGACGTAGAACGAGGCGCGGCGTCCAACGCCGTCGCCACGATCGCGACCACCATCACCAACACCATCGCGATGGTCAATACCGCTTGCGGTACCCCTTCCCACGCCGCCGGCGCCAGCCATTGTCCGACGGTTTCCGCCGCTTGATGGAGCGTGAACCCCCAATGCCCATACACGTGCAAGTGTGGTGTCCCATGCCGGTCAGGTGCCGTCACCGTTCGCGCACCCCACCACACCACCACCGCAAGCGGCACGATCGCGGTCACCACCGCGTCGCGCACGCGAAGCCCCATCCGCCGTCGCCGGTCCAACAACGCCCAACACACCACCGCCGCCACGACCGACGCGCCCACATACCGCACCATCATCACCATCGTCGCCAACACACCCAACAACACCAGCTGCCGTCTCGCATACACCATGACATACAACGTCACCAACAACAGCGCGAGAAAGAGCGGCTCACTCAAGATCGAAAGATGCACGTCCACAATCGCCGGCGTGACGAACATGACAAGCACCATCACCACCCCAGTACCAACGCCCGCCACACCACTCACCAACGCGAAAAGCGCCGCAGCACCCACCGCGGCGGCAACGATGTTCACGACGCGCGCACTTTGAATGGCAGGAACACCCAGCGCCACAGGCCCCGCGATGGCGACCGGGTACCCCGGTGGCCAGAGCGACAGCGTCGTGGTCGAATCCTCATCCGACCACGACGCCGTCGGCACACGAAATGTCCCCGTACGTACGAGCGACTGCGCCGAACCAACGTAGCCTAGCGCGTCCGGGTCGAGCCCAGGACCAGGCGCACGCGTGATCGCGAACACAAAAAGCGCAACGAACACCGCCAGCGCGCTACCAAGCAACACGCGCCTCAGGGGTTCGTCGTCCTCATGCCCGCGGAATCCCGCCGAATCGTATCGCTCGGCATCATATCTCTCCGCGTCGTATCGCGACGCATCATATCGCGACGCGTCGAATCCCTCATCATCGTCGTATCACTCGAGCCCCTCGGGCTTCTCATCCTTCTACCACTACGCACTCGGCGAGTCCCTCGCATAGTCGTTGAATCGGTCGAAACGGCCGCCATCATCCCACTCGTCCCCTCGCCAGGCGTGAACCCAAGGTTCATCGCCGCCAGCAATGCCGCCGCACCACCGCTGGTAACATTGTATTTACTCTTACACTTTTCAACCGCTCGGCGCGTCATCGCGTCCAACTGCCCCGTCGTATGATCGACACCACAGCCATCATCGCGAAGTTGCTGCTGCAACGCGAGAATCTCGACACGGGTAAGACGCTGCGCCATGGCCGGCGTGGCGAAACAGCATAGGACCGCCAACGCGGCAAGCAAACGGGGTACCATACAATCCTCCTGATGGGGTTGAGCACGTCCATCGAAACGCGCCGCTAACAACCCACCCGAGCCGCTAGCCCACGCCCCGCGCGTGCTCCACTACAGAAAAGCAACTCACGGACCCCATACCCACAAAGCCCCAAAGCATTGGCCCCGCCACCATCGATCACATTGAACGCACCCAAGAACACATCCGAAGCGCGTCCAATAGCCGCAAAAATAAAGGCCGACTCAAGCAGATGTTTGAGTCGGCCTCATCAATACATGGCCCCGAACGCAGGGCGACGGGCAATCAGACGAACGCGCAGAGGGAACGGCCAGCACAGCCGGCAGCCGCCGGCACCGCCGCTGAACGATTTTTTAACGGAGCGCCAAACGGGCGACGATCGCCCCAACCCCCACCAACGCCGCCGCCGCAGCCACCAACGCCAACGGGGTCATCGCCACCGCGCGGCGATACCAAGGCTTTTTGTACGTATCGGCTGGGAGGGAATCCATGATCCGCTTATGCACGTAAAGCGGCGTCGTTCGGCTCCTCAAGACCTCGGCTTCATCATTAATCTTGGTCCAGAGGTCCACCGCATCGCCTCCACCACGCTCTGATTTTGCAGCTTCCATTGGCACGTCACCATCGAGCCACTGATTAAGCAGTGACGGGTAATGAACCGCCGGGATTGGGACCTCCCGGTCAGCGACCGGCTGACCTGTGGGGTGGTCCGGGCGCTGGGGCTCGTCATGAGCCTGCAGTTCGGGTCGTATTGAATTTGGACCGTCAGATGGAGCGGTGAGATCGTCAGGCATTAGGCGTATTTTTCCTCGAGCAACTCTTGCAGCGATTCTCGTGCCCGGTGGACGCGCATTTTTAACGCGCCGACCGTGGTACTGAGAAGGTCCGCCATCTCTTCGTACGACCGTCCTTCCACGTGCTTCATCACAAATGCTTCACGCAGTGATGTCGGAAGGGCGGCCAGAGCGTGCCCGAGGTCCGTCCGCAACTCGTTTCGATCCAGCTCTTCATCAGGGGTCGCGTATGATGACGGCTGATCGTCTTCTTCGTAACTGACATGCGTTCGACGGATGTTCTTGAGCCAATCCTTGCATGCGTTCGCAACGATCCGGAACACCCAGGCGTCGAAACGCCCCCGAACCTCACTCAGGTGTTGGTACGCCTTGATAAAGGAGGCTTGGAGAATGTCTTCGGCGACGTCCGGGCTGCCGGTCATGCCGAGTGCGTGGCGGTAGAGTGGGTCGCTATAGCGGACGATGAGCGTTTCGAACGCATCACGCGAGCCGTCCAGCACCCGCCGAATGATCTCTTGATCGAGTTCAGTCTGGTCGACCTGCACGATCGTGGTAACCCGAGGTCCGAGAGCCATGCTACGCTACACCCGTCGATGGGGCCCCAGACCAACCGCCCACGCAGACGGACGTACCAAGACTCATCAGCGGACTAGAGGGAAGAACATCCCGTACTCCGCGTTCAGAGAATGTGCCGCGTGGCGATCAGTTGTGGCCCTGGTTGTTGGGATAAATCCCGCCCAGGCTAGCTACTGCCCGTATGGGTAAGTACACGTCAGGATCACGGCAAAACTGAAGGCCCGGACGACCGGATCCTCAGTCTGTAACACGGACGTGACGTCCAGCTGCGCCTATCCATAGGTTCGGGCGTTCGCTTGAAACGCAGAGTTCGTACCGTGCCGATCGCGAAGTATGTCGAAAACGTCACCTGAGGCCAAAATGTGACTTCACACCCTGTCCCCACCCGTAACTATCCGATGATATCACCAGCGTGTGGGGACGCTGTCCCTGGGGTCTGGGGGACCCCTATCGGGCACCGGTGCCGCATTATGCCGACCCTCTCGCAATATGCCATCGCAATGCACCGGCAGCCGTGGCGGGTCATTGGCGGCGGCGGAAGGTCGGCAGGAATATCCGCGGGACAGAAATGTGAGTCCCTTCGTCCATCCTCTTCAGCCTCGAGCCGTCGAGCTGCGCCGATCGTGTCGCGAACCGATAGCGTCAGTATCGCGCGACAGACATGCCAGCGTCACGACAGCAGCATCTAAACAACCCTGCCAAACGCTTGCGAAAGTATCGGAAAATCATATACTTAGGCGCGATTTATCCCCCTTTCTCCGTACACTCATGGCCGAAAAGCCAGTAACGCCGCCCGACGTCGCGTCAGACGCCGCGGCTGCCCCCGTCCCTCCCCGTCGTAGCCCGGGGCATCGGGGCGCAGAGGTGAAGGATACGGTCGCCGAAATGGCGGCCAAGGCGCACGAAATCAGTTTGGAGGCGGGCAGCAAAATGGCGGCGGCCATGAAAGATGTCATTAACGCCGCTGCTGGGCTGACCGGCTTCGTACTGGAAAGTGCGCGCGACCTCGTGCAGTACATGGTGCGTCGTGGTCAGATGACGCAGGAAGAAGCTGACAAGCTCATCCGGGCTGCTGAAGCGGCGCAGGTGGGGCGTCCGAAAGTGGCGCCTGCGCCAAAGGTCGCTGAGCCGGTGGTGCATTTGGTGGATACGGATGACGACATCGCGCCATTGCCGGCGGGGAAGAGCGTGGCCAAGACCGTTGCGCCCAAGGCTGCCGTGAAAAGCGCAGAGAAAGTCGATAAAGCCGAAGCGGCGGTGGAGAAAGTTGAGAAGCCGGCGGCGAAGAAAGTGGCGGTGAAAAGCGCTGAGAAAGGCGCGGAAAAACCTGCAGCCAAAAAGGCCGCCGCGAAAAAGAAATGAACCCTGTCGCGCTGACCGCGGCACTCGTCGAGTTCGACTCACGCAACCCTACCCTTGTTCCTGGTGCGCCGGGCGAAGGTGGGGTTGCGCGTTTTTTGGGTGATCTGCTTGACCGGTGGGGCTTTGCTGTTGAGCTGTACGATGCCGCGCCAAGGCGTCCCAATCTCGTGGCGCGGATTGGGCGGCGTGCGGGGCCTGGGGAGATCATTCCGAGCTTGCTGTTGAACGGGCATCTCGACGTTGTGGGCGTGGAAGGGATGATTCATCCCCCGTTCGAGGCTGTGCAGCGGGACGGTCGGTTGTATGGGCGGGGGACGACCGATATGAAGAGCGGGATTGCCGCCATGTGCGTGGCGGCGCGTGAAGCCGCGCGTGAGGGGATTGACGGCGAAGTCGTCGTGGCGTGCGTGATCGACGAAGAGTATGAGAGCTTGGGGACGCGGGCCTTATTGGAGCGCGGCATTCGTGTCGATGCCGCCATTGTGACCGAGCCGACTCGCCTCGCCATCTGTCCCGCGCATCGTGGCTTTGTGTGGGCCGATCTAGCGGTGCATGGTCGGGCCGCGCATGGGAGCCGGTATGACGTTGGCGTGGATGCGATCACCCATGCGTCGATGGTGATCGCCGAGCTCGATCGGATTCAGCGGAACGAGCTGAGCGTGCCGTCGCATCCGTTGTTGGGGCGTCCGTCGCTGCATGCGTCCACCATTCGTGGTGGGACCGGGTATTCCACCTATCCTGATGCGTGCGTCGTGAGTGTGGAGCGGCGGACCATTCCGGGAGAGGATGTCGCGACCGTCCGCGACGAAGTGGCGCGGGCGATCGAGGCCGTGCGCGCCAGTTATCCTGACGTGCGGGTGGACGTGCATATTGTGGGGGCGCAGGCACCGAGCGACGTTGCGATGGAGACCCCTGTGGTTCGGGCGCTCGAGGCTGGACTGCGTTCCGTTGGTCATCCGGTGCGGATCGAAGGGATGAGCGCGTGGACCGACTGTGCATTGCTCAACGAAGCGGGGATTCCGGCCGTCTGTTTTGGGCCAGGCGATTTGTCGTTGGCGCATTCGGCCGAAGAGTTCGTGGCCATTCAGGAAATCGACGAGGCGGCGCGAGTGTTGCGCCATGTCATTCGATCGTGGTGCAATGGTGGCGGCGCGGCCGGCGTGACTGGCGACGCGCAAGGCACCACGATCTCTTCGTGAATCATTGATTATGCAATTTACTACTCGACAGTACAACGCATTGGAGCGGGCGATCACCGAACGGATGCGCATTGCGCTCATTCGTCGTGGTAATGAATTCGTCGTGCTCCCCGAGCGCATTTCGTTGCGGGAGGGGCGTGAGTCGCTCGATACCGTGCAACCGGCGACAGGCGACCGGATGAGCATTTTTTTGGACGAGATCGACGCGTTCGAAATCGTCAATGCGTGAGCGTGGTTACCACATGGCCATGCGGTATACCATGAGCATCGCATGAGCGACTCGGCGTTTCCCGAGTTGTTGGCCATTTACGCCGACGAATCGTGTTTGGGGAACGGGCAGTCCGGTGATACGCCGGGGGGCGCGGCGGGGGTGATCGAGTGGGCAAATCCCAAGAGCGGTGAGATGAAGCGATGGGATTACTGGACCAGCGAACCGTCCACCACCAACAATCGGATGGCGTTGCGGTCGGTGATCGAAGCGTTTTCTGGGATCTCCAAAAGGAACAACGTCTTTCGCGTCGTCTTTACCACCGATTCGCGCTACATCGTAGATGGGATGACCTCGTGGGTGCACGGGTGGGCGGCACGAGGGTGGACGCGCAAAGGGGGTCCCATCGAAAATCTCGCGCTCTGGAAAGAGGCGTTGCGATCGTTGGGTGAGCATCATTGCGAGTGGCGTTGGGTGCGTGGGCACAATGGTCAGCCGCAAAACGAATACGCCAATCATTTGGCGACCCGGGCGGCGGCGGACCAGACGCGATCCGATGGTTTGATGACGTCCGGTTTCGATGCCTGGTACGAGGATCACAACGGGCGGGCGGTGACGGCGCAGGCGTTGGCGCCGTTCCCCACGCACGACAGCTTTCGCGGGAAGCGACGGGTCTGGTCCGTGTAATGGTCTGTGGTCCTCGGGCCCTCCGGTCGCGTCGAGGGCGGGGTGAGACGGGGGGTTCTATATTACGGTAGTCGATTCCCTTTTCGTGGGTGCTCGCACATGGACGATCTCGATCGCTTATATCGCCGGCTGATCCAAAATATTCGCTCGACGCGCCCTGAGTATCTCCAGATTCCGTTTACGGTGCAGGAGCTGTACGAGCAGTTGGTGCCCTATCGGCACAACCGGCGCGAGCTCGCGATCGAGAGCAATCAGGATTACGAGCAGGCGGTGGCGCGACTCCTGTCCGGCGAGCGCGGCTATCTTCATACAGACGGGGAGATGCGCGACGCGCTGCTCAAAGAGTTGGCCAAGCCGACGGGCGATCCGGGCGTTTTCAAAGATTTCGCGCAGGTGCAGATATCTCTCTCGCCGGCGGCGGGAGACGCCGCGGGGCTTTCGTCGTTGACGACGCCACTGACACCACCTAGCGAACATGTCGCGCGCTCAACGACGCCTGTTGCCCCCCCTCCCCCAACCACGGTGGGCAATGACGAGCCACATCCGCTCACCGAAGGAGAAGCGGCCACAGAAGCATACGACGCGCTCTCGCCATCGGTGGCAATCCCGTCGACCGCGCAACCGGTGGCGACAGCGGCGCTGTTGTCGTCGCTCGCACCAGTCGATGTTCCATCCGGGTGTCGTTTTTGCGGTGGGACGTTGCCGGACGATCGCGATGTGAACTATTGTCCGCATTGTGGGGAGAATCTCAAAACCAAGCGATGTCCGGCGTGTGGTGCGGAGATGGACACCACGTGGCGTTTTTGCGTGACGTGCGGCCGAAGAACGCAATAAGAGAGACGAGAGCGGGCATGACTCCGTAAAAATCCGGATCCCCTGTATCTTCAGGCAACCAGAAAAGTAGCGTGGTGGAGATGCATGGCGCATCCACCACGCTACTTTTTTTCGATCGCACCACCCCCCGTGCACATCTAAACGCACCACACCGAACGACGTCTATATACCGAGTCGGCCATTTCGTCCGACTTGTCTCTCCCATATGACGATCACGTGACGACGCGGGCTGTCGTTTCGCCGCACACCGTCGTCGATCCCCTGACAGCTGTCCTCCATCGACCGACGTCGTGCGTGCACACGACAAAAAATCATCGCGAGACGACACATTGCCCGTCCCATTCCGACCAGGTTTATCGCATATTGTTACACGCGGTGATGCTCGGTTGGCTGAGGCCACAGCACACTGGCGTGTTTTGTACGATCTCTTCTCTTCCCGATCGAGACGCCATGAAGGTTGCACGCTGCTCACGCGGACGACAGCCGGCGCGCGACCGTTGCTGACCCCCGAGGAGTTGGGCCAGTTTTATGCAGGAAACCCGGAGCTCTTCCGGCAGCTCTATCACTCGTACACTCCCGAGCTCATCGAAGCGGCACGGCGTCTGACCGAATCACGGGAAGATGCGCAGGATGTGGTTCAGGAAACGTGGCTTCGGGTGTACGCCCGCCGTCACACCTACGCAGGCGAGGGATCATTGCGCGGATGGATTCACGCCGTTGCCCGTGCCGTTGGGATCGACTACTATCGTTCGGTCAAACGGCGCAGTCAGCGACATACCTTATTCGAAGTCATGCAGGCCGCCGAGCCGACAGAGGAACCGGCGACGTTGCCGCCGATCAACACCAAGCTGCCGGAAGAGGTCGTGCGCTACAAATGGCGTACACGCGGCGAGCTCATCGACGCCATCCTGCGGCTGACACCTCGGCAACGCGACGTGGTGGTGCTTCGATTTCTGGCGGGGCGCACGACGTCCAACGTGGCCAAGGCGATGGGGATCACCGAATCGACGGTGCGGACGCTGGTGCATCAGGCGGTGCAAGCGTTACGGCGACGGGTCTGGCAGTTCGATGAGCTGGAGTTGGGGACGGATGGTGAGGAGTCCTAAGGGTGCTGAAGCCCTCTATTGGTACATAAGCCGTCTATGATGCAAAGCTGTTGAACACCAACGGTCGAAACGCCCGCACGATTCTCAAACAGGGCGCGTTCCGGATGACCCTTATCGCGATCGCTGAAAATGGCATCATCTTCGGCGTGATGGTTTTATTGAAATCCGTGCGCTCGATCACTGTGCCGTGGTGTACTCCGACAAGTTCAGTCGCTCCAAAGCCGAATAGGACGATTCCAACAACGGGGATCAGTACTTTGTTCACGATCATGATATTCTCCTCAGGCACGAGAGCGTGCTATTATCGATTCCCTGGAAGATAGGATCACGATCGCGGGGAGATTGTCAGGAGTTTCGAGATCCTCCCCAAGGATTTTGGAGGAGGAATATTCGGAAATTTCAGGACACGCGACACTTCTGGCGTGTCGCGAACAACAAGACTCTCACGGCATCACCGGCGCCCCATCGTTCCGCGCCAACCCATCGATTCGCTGATATACCGCGCGCAGGCGACGCAACGAACCCTCGGGATAGTCGAGATATCCCATGAGAACAGCGTGTTGAGCTGCCCACCATATCCCCGCAAATTCTGCGATCGCCCATCCATCAACAACACATGCCGCTCTCGCGCCGTTATCGTATTGTACACCCCGTCGTGATGTGTGGATTGCTCAACTGGTTCCCTGCAAGAATGAACGGGATGGCCGTTGCGGTACCGTAGGTGCCACCTAACGGATATGGCCCTGTGGGGAACACGGTCTCTGGATTGCGCCCGTAGTTCTTGATGAGACGCCGCAGATCGCCCAACCGGCGTCCCGTGAGATAGAGCCAAAACGCACGTTCATGGTACACGAGATCGACTTTCGCCGAATCGGTTGCGGGCATCGTGAGTGGCGCGAGCGTAGGAGTAATTTGTGTCGCCCGTAACGTATTGAGAATCGTGAGCCAACTTGGGTCGTTCGCATGCAACGCGGCTTCGGCTTCGATCAACCGCGCCTCGATACCGCTCGCGAGCACGATGGGGGACGTATTGCTCGTATATTTCGTCGTAATATAGAGAGTATCAGTCGAATTGACCGCGCTCCTGCCACCCACGACCGTTGGCACCCGTGGGTCGTGCTCCGACACGAAATGCAGGCTGTTGTACCCGTCACCATCACCGACGGCGTAATTGTACCCGCCATTGCTCCAGCGTCCAGGACGCATCGACTGCCAGATGCCGTTCGATGGGCCATTGGTCTGGTACACCCAATCTGTCGCGACAGGCCCAACTACCGTGGCCGCCTCGGTGTATTTTCCTTGATCGAGCAATGCGCGTCCTTTGGCCACGCGCGCCAATGTTACGAAGCGCGTGGTGTCATGTGCATACTTGACCGCCGAATCGAGTATCGCATTAGCCAGCAACAGTGCCGAATCCGTCGTCATCGGACCGCCAAAGACCGGTCGATTGTCGTCGGTAACATCGTTGATGGGAAATCCGGGGCAGAGATCTTCCGCCAACTGCAGCGCGGTGTATCCACGTATGCCATACAGTTGACCGAGGAACTCTCCTTTGACGGAATCGGCAGCATACGCGCGGACCGCGGTGATCGCGAGCGACGTATTGTAGTACACCTGATCCCATAGCCCGAGAAAGCGGTCGTCGGTCCGTTGCGATGTTTCGTATCCTTCGCTATCTCGTTTATCGAGATAGTCGGGCTGCGCTGTGATCGGCCGGTCCGAGATCCATTCGTCGGTGAACCGTGCGATGTCTACGGTCAGCTCCGAGATAAAGCTATTCAAAAATGAAACCGCCGTTTGCCGTCGTGCGTCGGCACCCGATGCGTTGGCAATGTCCGAATCACGCACGAGCGTGGGGTTGCTGACATCGAGCAGACCGCTGCACGCGGTCGATGTAAGGAGAACTACTCCAATGATGACGTGCCGCGTGGCATGGGCCGTCGAACGAGCCAGCCATCGCGTCGTCGACGAATGCGAGGAAATATTGGCCATGACAGAAATCCAGAGGAAGTGACAGAGAGACATCGGTTGCGATCTATGTCTTACGTGCAGGATGGTCACATGCCCGTTTCTTCACGGCGACGCATCGAAGCGAATCGTCCACGACCGTGGTTGTGGGATCCCCGTCGCGCCATTCCCAGCTGACCCGTACCCGACCGTGCCGAGGCCCGGAACGCTTTCGGGATCGGGCCCTTTGTAATTAGTCCAGAGCATGAGATTCCGCACCTGCAGGCTGACCGACGCGCGCGAGAGCCATAACTTTTCGCGCCAGGAAACGGGGAGCTCCGACGTGACCGATAGCTCGCGCCAGCGTGTGAAGTTGGATGAGACAATGAACGGCCCGTAGTCACCGCGCTGGAATTTGGCCTGCTCCATGAACGGTGTCGTTTTGAGAAACGCCGCCAGACAGATCCCGTAGTAGGCACATCCTTCCGCGTACTGATCGCGCTGTACACCGCCGGTCTGCCGATCGAACATCGCGGACACCCGCACGTGGGCGCCAAACAGCGACACGACTGGTGTCAGTGTGTAAACGCTGGGTGCATAGAATGTCCCCAAATAGTGTACCGGTGACAGCGTGATCTCGTTATATCCAATGATTCCATCACTATTACTGTCGACCGCGGTTTCGATGGTTTGGCCAAACGACGCGTCGATCGGATAGCCCACGACATGGCTACCGTAGAGATATTTGATCTCCGACGCCGATCCCAGGCTGAGGATTTTGTTGGTGTTGTACGCGTAGCTCGCGTTGAGATCGAGACCGACCATCGACGTCGAGAACAATGGCGCCGTCAACGTCGCTTCAAACCCGTGTGCGGTGACCGTACCGACGTTGGCCCATTCCGGGAGAAAGCCATACGGGACCTTCAGCGTGTTGAGCTGATCGTTCGTGCGGCGATTGAACCAGGTCAAGCCGATCTGAATGTTGGAGGCCACCGTGAGATCGGTCCCCCACTCCGCTTCGCGTGTGTGTTCCGGACGGACGACCGGATTGGCCCAGAGCGTACGGACGAAGATACTTGTCGGTTGACCGTCGATATTGACATTGGTGGCGTTGACCGTCCCAAACTTCATCGTCGAGGTGGGATACCGGCTCGACGCGCCATACGAATAGCGCAACCGCATTTCACTCAGTCCTGGAACGTGCAGCCGTCGCATGAATGGTTCATCGGAGACGATCCACGAGGCACCGACTTTGGGGAACGGCCGAGGGTGATAGCTATCACCAAATGTCGTCGAGCCATCGAGGCGCATTGATCCTGTGACGAAGAGTCGGTCATTGAACCCCACGACCTCTTCGCCGTATGTACCGAGCGAGGCGGTCTCCATCCATTCTTGCTCGACCCCTTTTTCCTGCGCCGTCGAAATCGACGTGCTGCCCGGCGCAAGGTTGTACGCATACGCGTTGAGTCCATCGATGTTGGCGTAGGTATAATTTGCCCCAACCGAGGTCCGAAAACTCAAGACCCCCCGATGTCCCAGCGCCGTCAGTCCAAGATCTGCGTTCCGCCCGGTATTATTGCGACGATAGTCATTAGCCGTCCCGCCAAAGCCCGGCCCTTCGGCGCCTTGCTGCTCGACACCGCGATCCACGGACGCAGAGATATCGGTCCCGATATTCCCCGTCGCCGTGAGCCAGGACCACGGCCGCACCGAACCTTGAACAGTGGCCACGAGGCGCTGCAGGTTTTCCTGCGTCGACTGAAGAAAGGCATTGACGGGAAGATATTGCGAGAGATTCGCCACAGACGTATCGAAACCCGGAGAGACCGCACCGAATTTGTACGTTTGGTTGTAAATATTGGGGATATTGATGGTGCGTTGCGTCGCGCGAGTGTAGTCCCCGATAAACGTCAGATTGCCGGTCGCGCTCAGCTGCGACGAGACGTTCGTGTGTAGCGACAGCATCTGTTGTGTGTTAGGATCTTTAATCGCGTCACTCAGCGTGCTCGCGCCCAGTTGCTGCTTGAGCACGTTGGCGGCGAAAGGCGAGAGCTTGATGGCGCCAGTCTGCGAATCGAGGTTACCCGAAAAGAAATAGGTGAGTGTTTGCGATCCGCCGTTCACACTCGCACCAGAGTGCCACTGTGGCCGTGTCGTGGCAATCACTCCATACTGCGCACTATTACTGGTGGACGGCACGACCGTGATGCTGTCGAGTACACATTGTGCATTAGGCTGGGCCTGATAGGCCAGCCAGCAATTGGCCGGATACAACGTCCCGGTATTGGGATCATGTCCCCATCCCTGATAGACCGGCTGGGAGGTCACATCGTTCGAGGGGACGACGCTCAAATCAGGGTACGCGTACACATGCCACTGTGCCTTTCCCGGCTTCCCTTTCTTGGTGGTGATCACGATCACCCCGTTGGCGGCATCCGGGCCATACAATGTAGACGCGGATGGCCCCTTCACCACTTCGACCGCTTCGATATCGTTCACGTTGAGATCATTGAGCGGACTGCGTGGCTCGACAAAAAACGGACGAGAATCCTCGCTCATGCTCCCGTCGCCGTGATCGAAGACGTTGGTATTCTTGTACCGTACCCCGTCGACGATCACAATGGGCTGCGGATCGAGCGCCGTGGTCGTCTGGCCACGGAGCCGGAGCGCCACCTCACCACCCACGTTGCCACCGTTGCCGGAAAAAACCTGGAGGCCGGGGACTCGCGCGGTCAGGAGCTCGCTCAGACTGGTGATCGGCGCTTCCTTGACCAGTGAATCGGCATTGATCTGTGAGACCACATGCCCCAACTCACGATACCGCTGCGCGCCAGTGGCAGTCACGACCACTTGATCCAGCGTATTGACGCTGGACGACAATACAAAGTCGGCGGTTACGGACTGATCGTCCACGACCGTGATCATCTTGGTCTGTCGCGCATACCCAACGAACCGAACGGTGACGCGATGCTGCCCAGTCGCGATGTTCAAAAAGCGAAACCGTCCCTGTGGATCGGTCACAGTGCGCTGCACGCTGTCGTCCAGCGTCACGCTCGCCCCGGAGAGCGCACGATGATTCCTGCTATCGGTCACGAGCCCAGTGACGATTCCGGCGGCGGCGTTGTCGTCCATCGACTTCAAGGCGATCACGTCGCGATCCGTGACTACGAACCGCAACTTGGTGCCATTCAAGAGCTGCGTCAGCACCGACCCCAGTGGCTGCTGCGTGGCCGTCAACGCGATCCGACGCTCCGTCGCATCCACCAGATCGCGACGATACCCGATCAACACATTGGCTTTACTGGCCACAGCATTGATTGCCTCACGCAACGATACATTCTCCAGCCGGATCGTGACACGCCGCGCCAGCAACTCCCGTGCGTCGGCCGCGTTCACACCATTTCGTGGCTCGGCAGCGACAGTCTGCTGCGCGTCCACTGGCGAAGTTGGCGCGGCAGCGATCAGTGCGGTGAGACACAGTCCGAACGGGAGCGTTCGGGACCACACACGCATGGCGAGGGGCTTCACTTTCCAACCTCCGATTCTGCGGTTCCAAAGGATTCGGGAGCGCGCTTCGACCGCGTCGCTCGGCTCTCATGTCGCTCCGGTCGGAGCGTGACCACATTGCCGTCGAACGTCATGGTGACGCCGAGGACCGCTTTGAGGGTGTTCATGGCGGCGGTGACTTGGTCCGTGTTGACACCGACCGAGACGCGCAAGCCAGCGAGCGTCGTGTCGGTGAGACGGAATTCGTAGCCGTACCAACGACCGAGCGTGGCCAGCACCACAGAGACGGGTGCGTCCTGGAAAATCAAGCGACCGCGGGTCCACGACGTCATCCGGTCGGGATCCTCGTTCACGGACACCGTCGCCGATGAATCACCGACCTGACCGATCATGCCGGCCGCGAGCACGACAGGGGCGACATGTCCACCGGTTGCCACACGGCCGCTTGCGACGGCGACATGCGTCGTTGCGTCGCCCGGATAGCGACGTACATCGAATACGGTTCCGAGCACACGTGTCGTCACCGCGCCGGTACGCACAATGAACGGACGGTTAGCGTGCGGTGCCACGGTGAACAGCGCTTCACCAACGAGATCGACTGTTCGTGCGCCATTGGCGTCGTCCGAGACACGGACTCGCGTTTCGGGTGCTAACGCGACGGTCGATCCATCGCCCAAGGGCACGGTGGTTTGTTGTCCACGCGCGGTCATGTAGACGCGAGATATGACCTCAGACGTTCTCGCGTGTCGTGCCGCTTGAAGATGGGGAAGCGCGACGACGATGGCCGCGATCATCGCGGCCCCCACCACCGCGAACGTCACGATTCGCCAGGAAGACGGACTTCGTGGAGCAATGCGTCGAACCGGGATGGTCCCGCGCTGCGGCGCTGACGTGGCGATAGGTGACTGGCCGGAGACCTCGGATCGCACGTCGAGCGCCGCAAACGCACGCTCCACATCGACACTCGCCCGGTCGATGGCCGGCGACAGCGCGGCGTGCAGGGATCGATGGTATCGCGCCACCTCGGGATGCCGCGCCAGATAGGCGCTCACATAGGCCGCTTCAGCAGGGGTACTCCCACCCGCCAGGTAGCGGTCGATCTGGTCCGCGGTGACCTCGGAGTCGAATGGATCGCGCTTCATACCGGGAGAGCGCGCCACCCGCCAAAAACCTACACCGGTTTTTTCACTCGGCGATTCGCCCTGTGCTCAGGAACCGCGCCCGAACAGGCTCCAGCGCCGCGCGAGCCCGTGACACCAGAATGAACGCCGCTTTTTCGGACACATCCAAGATGTCCCCGATCTCGGCGTAGCTCATCTGGCGGACCGCCCGGAGAATGAGCGCGGTCCGGCGGCGCTCCGGAAGCCCGTTGAGCGCGGAGACGAGCGCTCGTTCCAGCTCATCGTATTCGAGCGTAGCGTCTGTCGCCGTGAATGACGGTATGATGTCCGGCGTCTCACCATCCACCTGCCGTCGCGTCTTTCGCAGCACATCGAGCGCTCGGTGCCGTACCGACCGTACCAACGACGGACCGATCCGGTGCGGATGCCACGCCATGCGTCGCTCCCACAGTTCTGCAAATACCTGCTGGACCACATCTTCCGCTTCGTCGCGCGCACGCAGCAACGAATAGGCGAACTCGAGCAGATCGACATAATGCTCGACATAGACGGCTTTGAATGCCGTGCTGTCACCCGCGCGCACCTGCTCCACCAACATCCGCTCGCGCGCGTCGAGTCCATCGTGGCGCACATCCTCATGCGCACGTTCGTGCGACCGCCGCCCACGCGACAGCGCGCCCGGTGTATCGCCCGGGTCGCGCGCGAAGAGAGAGTACGCCAGCGACACGTCCATAAAATGATGGACACCCCAGCGTTCCGCCACAATTTTCTTTTCCGCCTGCGCGCGCGTGCTCGTCGCCTACTATAGATCAGAGATCAAGGCCTGGACTCGCGTTGCGATATCGTTCCACCGGCCATGTGATGAGTCGAACACCACGCTGAAAAGTGAAATACGCGTACGCCCACTGGATGAGGACGATGATGCGATTGCGGAATCCAATCAGATACGTGATGTGAATGAAGAGCCAAATCAGCCATGCCAGCAGACCGGCTACCTTGATCCGCCCACCAAACAAATTGGCGATCGCCTTCGCACGTCCAATAGTCGCGAGGTCCCCTTTGTTGAGGTAATTGAACTCGCGCCGTCGTGTTCCGTACATCGACGCCATGATGTTGCGCGCCGCCACTCGGCCGGCTTGCATGGCGACTTGCGCCACCCCCGGCGCCGGGTGCCCATTACGCTGTATCGCCGACGCGAGATCACCGATGACAAAGACTTCGGGATGACCGGGAATCGAGAGGTCACGCTCAACCATAACCTGCCCCGACTTCGTGAGCGACGCCCCCAACGAGTTTGCAACGGGCGACGCGATATTCCCCGCCGCCCAAAAGACGGTGCGAGTCTCGATCGTCGTATCGCCGATGGCCACGCGATGCGCATCGATATTGGTGACCGTCGAGTGTGTCCGCACCTCGACGTGCAACGCTTCGAGATCGCGCTGCGCACGCGCCGCCAACGATTCTGGAAAGGCTGGTAGAATCCGCGGCCCCGCTTCGACCAGAATGACACGTGTATCGCGTGTATCGAAATGCCGGAATTCACTGTAGAGTGCCCGACGCGCGATCTCCTGCATCACTCCAGCCAACTCGACACCGGTCGGCCCACCACCAACGATCACAAACGTCAGCAGCGCGGCTCGTTCAGCAGGATCCTCTGTCTTTTCCGCCTTTTCGAACGCCAACAGAAATCGGCGGCGAATGTCCGTGGCATCTTCCAACCCTTTGAGCCCCGGCGCGAACGGTTCCCATTCTGGATGCCCGAAGTACGAGTGCCGCGTTCCAATGGCCACGACGAGATAGTCGTACGGAAAGGGACGCTCGTCACGATCCACGTGCACGATCCGCTGCTCCACGTCGACGCGCTTGGCCTCGGCGAGCAGCACCGTCGTGTTGCGCTGCTTCCGCAACAGATGCCGAATCGGGGCACTGATATCGCTCGGCGCCAACGACGCGGTTGCCACCTGATAGAGCAACGGCTGAAACACATGATGATTGGTCCGATCGATGAGCGTAATGTCCGCGTCCAGGTGTTTGAGCTTTCGCGCGGCCATGAGTCCACCAAACCCGCCGCCCAGAATGACGATGCGTGGACGACGACGTGCTTCCGAATCGGACATCACCCCTCCTTAGGACATGCGCCCCTCGAACCACCGCGCCACCACGGTCATCGCGAGGACGAGCGCGATGAGCAGCACACTGTAGGCCGCCGCCGTGCCAAATGCATAAGCACGCAGCTGCGCCAGAATTTCGATGGAGATTGGACGGTTCCCATGCGTATACAGCACCACGCTCGCCACGAATTCCCCGACCGCCGTGACACAAGCGAGCAGCGCGCCAGCCACGATCCCGGGACGCGCCGCGGGGAGCACAACGCGCCGCATTGCGAGCCACCAGGAGGCGCCTAGTCCGCGAGCCGCTGGTTCCAGCGCCGGATCCATTTGGCGGAGTGACCCCTCGATGGCGGACGAAACGAGCGGCACGTTTCGGACGAAGTAGGCGAGCGGCAAAATCCAGAACGTCCCGACCAGCAGCACCTTCCCCGAGCTCAGATCGTTTTGATTGAACGTGGCCAGCAGCCCCAACGCGATCGCGGTCGCCGGAATCGCCCAGGGAAGCGCCGTGAGGAGTTCGAGCACTCCACGTCCGACAAAGCGTCGCGTCACGATAAGATATGCAGTGACGAGACAGAACACGACATTAGCCCCAGTGGCCAGCAACGACATGGCGATGCTGTTGAAAATCGGCGTCCAGAGCTGATTTTCGGAGAAGAGCCGAGCGTAGTTCTCGACGGTGTACGCAGGGGGGAGAAGTTGCGTGGTCCAGGCGCCGTCTTTGGCGAACGAAACGAGCAACACCATCAGATGCGGCAATACGAGTAACCAAACGATGACCGCCGCCGCGATCGACAGTCCAATGCGTGCCGCGGGGGAACGGACCACCGTCCGCGTCGCGCTCCCCTTTCCAGATGCCACGTATTTTCGCTTTCGCTCGATCCACCGAAACAGCAGCAATCCCGCGATCGCGCTCAGCGCCAACACCGCGGTCTCGACATACGCGAGTCCGATAGCGTCGTTGAGCTTGGAGTTGAGAATCTGCGTGGAGAGCACGCGCGTGCCGCCACCAAACACATACGGTGCCGAGAACGAGCCGAGCGCGTTCATGAAGACGAGGAGCGCAGAGCCGGCGAGCGCGGGAGTGAGGAGCGGCAACGTGACGCGCCGCAGCCGGCGCCACCGTGAGGCACCAAGGCCGAGAGCGGCCTCGTCTAACGTACTGTCGTAACGCTCCAGCCCGGCGGAGACAAAGAGATAGACGTACACATACATTGTGTACGCGTGAATGAACACGATCGCGCCAACGCCCGACAAATGCCACGGCGCGCCAGACAGGTGCAGCGCGGACTGCACGATGCGCGTGACAAAACCGCTGTCCCCGTAGAGAAAGAGAAACGCGATGACACCGACCAGCGGTGGAAGCGCGGCCGGTAACGTGGCGACGGCGCGCAAGAGGCCGCGGCCGGGGAATTCGTATCGCGTCAACAAAAATGCGAGTGGCACGCCGATAGCGAGTGATGCGACCACCGAAGCGACCGAGATGATCAGGCTGTTGACGAGCGACTCGACATCCGACGGCGATTGGGTGAACTCGACCCAATGTCCCAAACTCCCCGCGATGACCGCGACGTTTGGATACACGACTGTCCACAACAACACGATGAGCAACGGGAGCGCCGCGATCGACGCCACGACCGCCGCACGGGTCCACCGTCGCGACGGACTCCCCGCCAACGTCGCCTGAAGCGCCGCCGAGGCGGCGCCAGCGTCGTTTTGAGCGGGAATGAATGTCCCCATCAGGGCACCAACGGAATTGACCCGCCGCGTACAGACACGCCAACGGACGTGTCCACCGCGAGCCGCTCTGGCGACGCCACTTCCACCGTGATCGTGTCTGACAGCGCGACCCGATACACCCACGTCGCACCCGCAAAACGCGCTTCCACGATCCGCCCAGGCCACGCCGTGTCGCTTTCTGATATCGACAGCATGAGCGCTTCAGGACGAAAGACCGCGTGCGCATCGGCAAATCGGTCAGTCGTCGCATTTGTGCGATCCGGCCGAGACACGGACACCGTACGCGCGACGCCATTGATAGTCACCACCGCGCTGTCGCCACGGTCTTCCGCGGGTACGAGCGTCGACCTGCCAATAAACGTTGCCACGTCACGCGACGCGGGAACCCGATACAATGTCTCGGGCGCACCAATTTGCAACACACGCCCCTTGGCCAGCAGCACCACCCGATCCGCCACCGCGAACGCATCTTCTTGATCGTGCGTCACGAAGAGCGCCGGCGCACCCACGCGACGTAACATCGCGCGCAAATCGTCGCGCGTACTCTCGCGCAACGTAGGATCGAGGTTGGAGAGCGGTTCATCCAATAACAACACTTTGGGTTCGATCACCACCGCGCGCGCGAGCGCCACACGCTGCTGCTCACCGCCCGACAGCTGTTGAATCCGGCGTTCCCCTTTCCCCGCCAACCCGACCGCAGCGA
>Ga0105237_10002647_pt1 | contig 22035 bp, 19 predicted proteins | sample KBSC24metaG_FD_81520 | JGI IMG/M metagenome (GOLD analysis project Ga0105237, IMG submission 81520) | Corn rhizosphere microbial communities from Kellogg Biological Station, Michigan, USA - KBS C2-4 metaG | ecosystem: Host-associated > Plants > Roots > Rhizosphere > Soil | place: Michigan, USA...
GTGGTGGCGGCGATCCCGGGGCGGCTGATCCTGCTGCTCGACATCGTCGCCGGCGGCTGGGACACGTGGACGCCGGGCGAGCTGATCGCGATCCTGCTCGTCGCGCTGGCGGTGAAATTCCTCGTCGCGCGCTGGATCTTCGGGCTCAAGCCCCTCCGCTTCGCGCTGACGCCGCACGGCACCAAGGCGCGGCGCGTGCGCCGCCGCGGGCTGCTGCTCTTCCGCCTCGCCACGGAGAACCGCACCCGCGCCAAGACCGGCGTGCTGCTCTATCTCAGCCTCGCCGAGCATCGCGCCGAGATCATCGCCGATGCCGCGATCAACGCGAAGGTGACGCCCGAAACCTGGGGCGCCGCGATGGCCGCCCTGATCGACGCGGTGAAGGATGGTCGCCCCGGCGACGGGATGGTGGCGTCGATCGGCCAGATCGGGCAGGTGCTGTCCGAGCATTTCCCCCGCTCGCCCGACGACACCAACGAGCTACCGGACCGCCTGATCCTGCTATGAGCCAATCCGATTTCGACCTGCCCGAGGAAATCCGCTGGCAGGGCAAGTTCATCGCCGCCAAGCAGCGCGGCAAATGGGAATATGTCGGCCGCGCGCGCGGCATCCGCGCGGCGGTGATCGTCGCGGTGGACGACGGCCATGTTCTGCTGGTCGAGCAGTTTCGCGTGCCGCTGGGCAAACCGTGCCTGGAGTTGCCGGCCGGGCTGGTGGGCGACGTCGCCGGGAGCGAGGACGAGACGGTCGAGCTGTCCGCCGCGCGGGAGCTGGAGGAGGAGACCGGCTACCGGCCGGACCGGATCGAGCTGATCGGCGAGTTCGCCTCGTCGCCGGGCATGGTCTCGGAGACCTTCTCGCTGGTCCGCGCCGTGGGGCTGACCAAGGTTGGCGAGGGCGGCGGCGTGCCGGGCGAGGATATCACCGTGCACCGGGTGAAGCTGGACGGCATCGCGGATTTCGTGGCGGACAAGCGCGCCACCGGCACGATGATCGACGTGAAGCTGCTGATCCTGCTCGGCGCGGGGATCCTGGCGGGCAATTAAAATCCCCCCCAAGCTTGTCTTGGGGAGGGGGACCGCCGGCGCAGCCGGTGGTGGAGGGGACATGCGGAGCGGTTGCGAATGCCCCTCCACCACTCGCTTCGCGAGCGGTCCCCCTCCCCGAGCAAAGCTCGGGGAGGAATAAGCTTCAGTCCCCAGCCGGGGTGATCGGGCCGACCACGAAATTGTCGGCATAGGCCTGCAGCTTGAGCGAGCGCTCATGGCCCGCCACCACCGTCGCCGGAATGCCATACTGGTCGGCATAGGCCTTGGCGGCGTCCAGCGAGGGGAAGGTCAGGCGGACCTGGTCCTTCGTATCGCCCGAACCCGCCCAGCCGGTGAGCGGATCGGGCTTCTTGGCCTCGGCCGGCTCGAACTCGAGCGTCCAGGTGCCGACGCGGGCGCGGCCCGACTGCATGGCGTTCTTGATCCGCTGGTAGATGCGCGCGGCCATCGTGCGAAATCCCTTGGAATGCGTGTGCCCGCGATGCCGCAGCGCCACCGCGCGCGTCAAGTGCGTTGGGACGCCTTCTTGGTGCGCAGCGTCGGATCGGCGGCGGCGGGATCGTCCGGCCAGGGGTGGCGTGGATAGCGCCCGCGCATCTCCTTGGCGACCGCCGACCAGCTGCCCGCCCAGAAACCCGGCAGGTCGCGCGTCGTCTGGATCGGGCGGCCGGCGGGCGATGTCAGCGAGAGGATCAGCGGCACCCGACCGTCGCCGACCGTCGGGTGGGTGGCGAGGCCGAACAGCGCCTGCGGGCGCAGCTCGACGGTGGGCCCGCCGTCCGCCGCATAGTCGATCGGGTGCGAGCTGCCGGCCGGGGTGGACAGGCGATCGGGCGCGAGCCGGTCGACCACCCGCCCGCCGTCCCAGCCGAGCAGCCCCTGCAGCGCATTGGCGAGATCGCCCGGCGGGATGGCATCGAGCCGGCGGCGGCCGTCGAGCAGAGGCGGCAGCCAGTCGTCAAGCGACTCGATCAGCACCGAGTCGGAAAGGTCGGGCAGCGTGTCGTCGAAGCGGCGCGCGAAGGCGGCGCGCTCGCGCAGCCGGGCGGCGCCTTCGGGCCAGGGCAGCAGGGCCACGCCGCCGGCGCGCACCCCGGCCAGCAGCGCCTCCGCGATCGCCGCCGGATCGGGCCGGTCGTCCGGCCCGCCACCGAGGCGAAGCGCGCCCAGCCGCCGCTCGCGAGTCGCGGCGACCCCGCCGGTCGCGGGATCGAAGCGGACGGCGCGGACCTCGGCGATCCGCTCCCCGTACAGCTGCTCGATCGCGGCGCGGTCGATCGGCGCGGCGGAGAGGATGCGGGCCTGCGCCGCGATCCCCTGGGTCTCGGCCACCGCCAGCCATTCCTCGCGCGCCAGCGGGGACAGCGGATCGAGCTTGAACCCGCGCCCGCCGACGCTCGCCCAGGTTTCGCCCGAGGCGTCCCGGCGCCGGGCGATGCGATCGGGATAGGCCAAAGCGACGCAGAGGCCTTCTTTCTCCCCTCCCTGGAAGGGAGGGGCCGGGGGTGGGTGGAGGCCGGGTGATACGGTGGCGTTCTGGCTCGACCGATCCGTATCGCGTGCCTCTACCCACCCCCCGGCCCCCTCCCTTCCAGGGAGGGGGAGGAACTGCGCCCACCGCCGGGCCAATCCCCGCGCCGCCTCCGCCCGTTTGCCGCGCTCGGTCCGCCAGCGCTGGCGCCGCTGCGACAGATCGGTCGAATCGCCGCCCAGCCCGCGTTCGGAGAGCAGCACCGCCACCTCGGCGGCGACCGGCGTCAGCCCCAGCGGCGCGGCGGCGACCAGCATGTGCGCGAGCCTCGGCGGCAAGGGGAGCGCCGCGATCGCCTTGCCGTGCGCCGTAGGACGGCCATCCCCGTCGATCGCCCCGATCGCGCCGAGCCGCATGCGCGCTTCCGCGACGGCGGCGGGCGGCGGCGGATCGAGCCAGCGCAGTTCGGCCGGATCGGCCACGCCCCAGATCGCGCAATCGAGCAGCAGCGCGGAGAGGTCCGCCTCCAGGATCTCGGGCGGATCGTAGGGCGGCAGGCCGGCGGTCGCGGCCGCCTCCCACAGGCGATAGGCGACGCCCGGCGCCTGCCGGCCGGCACGGCCGGCCCGCTGGGTCGCCGCCGCCTGGCTGACCCGTTCGGTCGACAGCCGGGTCACGCCCGCCGCGCGATCGTAGCGGGCGCGCCGCGCCAGCCCCGAATCGACCACGATCCGCACCCCGTCCAGCGTCAGGCTGGTCTCCGCGATCGCGGTGGCGAGCACCAGCTTGCGCATGCCGGCCGGGCTGGGCGCGATGGCGGCGCGCTGCTCGGCCGGATCGAGGCTGCCGTGCAGGCGATGGAGCACGACGTCGGGCGGCAGCCGGTCGAGGCGCTCGGCGGTCCGCTCGATCTCGGCGACGCCGGGCAGGAAGGCGAGGACGCCGCCCTCCGCCTCGTCGGCCAGCGCCTGCCGGCAAGCGGCGGCGACCGCATCCTCGATCCGCTGCGTGGCGTCGCGCCCGACATGGCGATACGCGATCGGGAAGCTGCGGCCGGCGCTCTCGATCAGCGGCGTGCCCTCTCCCATCAGCCGGCCGAACCGCTCGCCATCCAACGTCGCCGACATCGCCACCAGCCGCAGGTCGGGGCGGAGCGCGCCTTGCGCGTCCAGCGCGAGCGCGAGGCCGAAATCGCTGTCGAGGCTGCGCTCGTGCACCTCATCGAACAAGACGGCGGAGATGCCCGCCAGCTCCGGATCAGACTGGATGCGGTTGCGGAAGATGCCCTCGGTCAGCACCGTGACGCGCGTCGCGGCGGAGCGCCTGGTATCCAGCCGCGTGGCATAGCCGAAGGTGCGGCCGACCGGCTCGCCGGCCAGCTGCGCCATCCGCTCGGCGGCGGCCCGCGCGGCGAGGCGGCGCGGCGAGAGCAGCAGGATCTCGCCGGTGCACCACGGCTCGCCGAGCAGCGCCGGCGCCACCGCCGTGGTCTTGCCCGCGCCGGGCGGCGCGACCAGCACCGCCGTGGCATGGGCGCGCAAGGCGGCGAGCAGGTCGGGGAGAACGGCGTGGATGGGCAGATCGGTCACCGAGGCGGATTAGGGCCTGCGGCCCCCCTCCCGCAACCACCCCTCCGTTCGGGCTGAGCCTGTCGAAGCCCTGCTTTCCCTTTTTCGGAGCGAAGGAAGGGAAGGATGGCCCTTCGACAGGCTCAGGGCGAACGGGTTTCAAGTCACCCCATCATCGTCACCATCCTCGTCACCCCAGCGAAAGCTGGGGTCTCCCTGTGGCGGGCGCAGCGCTACCGCCGCCAGAGATCCCAGCTTTCGCTGGGATGACGACGGAGGGCGCGGGCTTGATCGGCGGTGATGTCTCCGTTCGCACGGAGCTTGCCGCAAGCCGCCCAGGCGCGGCGCTTGCAGCCCGCCTTCGCTCGGGACAATCGGATGGATGCGGGCCTACACCCCCGCCAGGCTGCACAATTCCGCCACCGTGATCCCGTAGGTCGCGCAGATATGGTCGCGCAGGCGGCGCTTGGCCTCGGCCATGTCCTGATAGGCCATTTCCTCGACATGCTCGGCGCCGAGATCCACCACATGGGGATTCGGCACCAGCAGGCCCCAGCTCACCTTGTGGCGGGCCGCCGCCTCGCGCACCTCGGCCACCAGGTCGCGGCCCTCTCGTTCGGTTTCGGTCATGCCCAGCCAACGCGTTGAACGCGCCGGGGTTTCGCCTCAATAGGCGCGCGCCACCGCGAACTCGACGGCTTCGACCAGCGCGGTCTTGGCGCGCCCGTCCGGAAAACGCCCCAGCGCCGCGATCGCACGCTGGCCATAATGGCGCGCCCGCGCCAGCGTGTCGGCAACCGCGCCCGTCTCGTCGAGCAGGCGCTGGGCGTGGGCGAGATCCTCCTCGGAGGTCCGCCGGCCCTCGATCGCATCTTTCCAGAAGCGGCGCTGGGTCTCGTCGCCGCGCGCATAAGCGAGGATCACCGGCAGCGTCACCTTGCCGTCGCGGAAGTCGTCGCCGGTGTCCTTGCCCATCGTGCTGCCGTCGGACGCATAGTCGATCGCGTCGTCGACCAGCTGGAAGGCGACGCCGAGATTGCGGCCATAGCTGTCCAGCGCCAGCTCGTCCTCGTCGTCGCGCTCGGCGACCACCGCCGAGATGCGGCAGGCGGCGGCGAACAGAGCGGCGGTCTTGGCGTCGATGATCTGGAGGTAGCGATCCTCGTCTGTCTCGATCCGCCGCTGCGCCGTCAGCTGCGCCACCTCGCCCTCGGCGATGATCGCGGACGCGCCGGACAGGATGCGCAGCACCCGCAGGCTGCCATCCTCGACCATCAGCTCGAACGAGCGCGAGAACAGGAAGTCGCCGACCAGCACGGTGGCCGGATTGCCCCAGATCAGGTTGGCGGTGCGCTTGCCGCGCCGCATGCCCGACCCGTCGACAACATCATCGTGGAGCAGGGTGGCGGTGTGGATGAACTCCACCGTCGCGGCGAGCTTGTGGTGGCGCGTGCCGCCATAACCGAGCAGCTTGGCGCAGGCGAGCGTCAGCATCGGCCGCATCCGCTTGCCGCCGCCGGCGATCAGATGGCCCGCCAGCTCGGGAATCAGCGGCACCTCGCTCTGCATGCGCGCGAGGATCACCGCATTGACCTGGTTCATGTCGGCCGCGATCAGCGCCACCAGCGGATCGAGCGAGGGCGCTGCAGCGTCGGGACGAAGCGGATGAACGGTCGCGGTCATGTCGCGCGTCCTCTGGCGCTTGACGGGCATAAAGGCAAGCTGGGGTTGCATCGCGCGCGCCGCGCCGCGAAGAGGGCGCCGTCAGGATACGGGGACGGCTTGCATGACCGACGAGACGCTGAAGCGCTACCGCGAGAGCATCGACAATATCGACGCGGCCCTCGTCTTCCTGCTCGCCGAGCGCTTCAAGGTGACCCAGGCGGTCGGCCGCTACAAGGCGGAGGCGAAGCTGCCGCCCGCCGATCCCGGCCGCGAGGACCAGCAGATCGCGCGGCTGCGCTCGCTCGCCCAGTCCGCGCATCTCGATCCGGATTTCTCCGAGAAGTTCCTGCGCTTCATCATCGACGAGGTGATCCGCCACCACGAACGGGTGCGCGAACCCGGCTGAGGATCAGCAGGCGCCGATCAGCGCCCGCACCTCGCGCGCCAGCGTCAGCGGGTCGAAGGGCTTCACGATCACGCCGATCGCGCCGAGATCGCGATAGGCATCGACATCGGCCTTGCGCGCGCGCGCCGTCATGAAGATCACCGGCAGCGTGGCGCCATCGCCCCGCGCACGGATCGCGGCGAGCACGGCCGGCCCGTCCATGCCGGGCATCATCACGTCGAGCAGCACGGCATCCGGCCGCCAGCCGGGCGTGTCGAGCAGGGCCAGCGCCTCCGCGCCCGAGCTGGCGGCGCGCACCTCGATGGCGGAATCGAGCCCGAGCGCCATCACCGCGATGGTGCGGATATCGGGATCGTCATCGACGCACAGAATCTGGATCTTGGCGGTCATCGGGCATCCGTATCAGACACGCTGGCGAGCAGCCGGCGGATCGTCTGGGCGAGGTTGGGCAGCGAGCGACGCGACTTCACCAGCACCGCATCGACCTGCCCCCTTACCTCCGGCAGCACGTCGATGGCGGAATATATGATCGTGGGGATCGCCGTGCCATCCGCCAGCAGCAGATCGGGCAGCAGCTCCAGGCCGGACCCGTCGGGCAACGCGACGTCGAGGATCACGATGTCCGGCGTCTGCTGCGCCAGCCGCTCGCGCGCCGAGGCGATCGTGGTGGCGCGCAGGATCCGGCCCTGATCGGCGAGCGCGGTGGCGGTCACCTCCAGCATGTCGATATCGTCGTCGATATGGAGCAGGGTCGGGCGGGTCGCCGCGCTATGCTCCACCGCGCGGCGCACGGCGCGGACCAGCCGCTCCTGATCGACCGGCTTGTCGATCCAGTCGACCACCTCCAGCGCGGCGGTGCCCGCGGCGCTCTCGTCGGTGATGCCCGAGACGACGATGATCGGCAGCAGGCGCGTGTCGGCCCGCCGGCGGAGCGCGCGCACCACCTCCAGCCCGCTTTCGTCGGGCAACGCCATGTCCAGGATCAGCGCGTCATAGCGCCCGGTGCGCGCCGCCTGCTGCGCCTCGCGCGCCGTGCCGACGCTGTCGACCACGCAGCCGTCGCGCGTCAGGACGCCGCGCAGCACGTCGGCGGCGTCGACCTGCGGCTGGCAGACGAGGATGCGCGGCCGGGCGCCGCTCTCGGTGCGGGGATCGGGCGGCGGCAGCGGTAGCGAGAAAGCGAAGCGGGCACCCCCGCCTTTCGCCTCGCCGAACCATATCTTGCCATGGTGGGCGAGGACGATCTCGCGCGAGATGGCGAGGCCGAGGCCGGTGCCGCCGCTCATCGCCGCGCCCTCGCCCGCCTGGCTGAACCGCTCGAAGATGCGATCGTGGAAATCGGCGGGGATGCCGGGGCCCTCATCCTCGATGGCGACGACGGCATGGTCGCCCTCGCGCACCAGCGACGTGCGCACCGTGCCGCCTTCGGGCGAGAAGCGGATCGCGTTGGACAGGAGGTTGGTGACCACCTGCAGCAGCCGGTCGACATCGCCGTCGGCCAGCATCGGGCGATCGTCGGCGGCCAGCTCCAGCGCGATCTGCTTGGTCGCGGCGAGGCCCCGGCTGCCGTCGATCGCCTGGTCGAGCATCCGCGCGACATCCAGCGGCGCGCTCTCGAAATGCATGCGGCCGGAGCCGATCTTCTCGATGTCGAGGATGTCGTTGATCAGCCGGATCAGCCGGCGCGAATTGTTCTCGGCGATCTCGACCAGCCGCCGCGCGGCGTCCGGCAGCTCCCCCACCGCGCCCGAGCGAAGCAGGCCGAGCGAGCCTACCACCGAGGTCAGCGGCGTGCGCAGCTCGTGGCTGACCGTGCTGATGAACTCGTCCTTCATCCGCTCGACGGCCTTGCGCTCGGAAATGTCGCGCAGCGCCGCCACGATCTGGGTCTCGTCGGGCAGCACCATCAGGCCGAGCGCGATATCGACCGGGACGTCGTACCCGTCGCGATGGCGGACGGTCCGGTCCAGCCGGTTGGGCTGCGCGAGACGATCGCCGCGCAGGCCGATCCGCTCGTGGAAGCTCCCCTCGCCCTCCGCCACGCCGAGCATCGTGGAGGCATCCCGCCCGATCAGCTCCTCGGGCGCGAAGCCCAGCATCCGGCCGACCGCGACGTTCGTCGCACGGATGCGGCCGGCCATGTCGAGGATGAGGATCGCATCGGCCGTGCTGGCGAAGATCGCGCGCAAGCGCGCGGCGGTGGCATGGGCATGCTGCTCGATCCGGTAATGGGCGGCCTGCGCCCGCCACACGAACCACAAGGCGAACAGCAACGCGACGCCGGCGAACAGCATCGACGCCCAGACGATGCGGCGCATCGTCTGGTAGCGGCTGCGGACGAAATCCACCCGGCTGGCGAGCGACGCCTGCTCGGCATCGCTCATCGCCGTCGCCATCGCGCGGGTATGCTCCATCAGGACGACACCGCGCGGGTCCGACACCTGCGCCGCCGCCATGCCGAGGCCATGACCGCCGCGCGTCTCGATCACGGCCGTCATCTCGCCGAACTTCGCGCGGATCAGCGCCCCCAGCCGCGCGAGGCGCGCGGACTGTTCCGGGTCGGTCGCATAGAGATCGCGAAGGGTCGCCAGAGTGGCCAGCGAGTGCTGATGGGACCCATCATAAGCGCCGAGAAAGGCGGCGTTGCCGGTGATCACATAGCCGCGCTGGGCGCTTTCCGCCTCGTCGAGGCGCCGCATCAGCTCCGTCACGGTGAAGCGCTTGTCGTAGGACGCGCGCACCACCGATCGCATGGTATCGAGCTGGTTGAGCTGGAGGCCGAACCACAAGGCCAGCAGGACCAGCGCCAGCGGCCCCAGCAGGCCGATGGCGAGGAAACGCATGCGAGACGGCGGAAGCGGCGACGATGCCGCCTGCTCCCCCGTCCCGTCGATCACTGGTTCTCGTCCGCCTGCTCGGCGAGCAGCGGCTGGATCGCGAGGATCGCCTGGGTGCGGTTGTTGACGCCGAGCTTGCGGAAGATCGCGGTCAGGTGCGCCTTGATCGTCGCCTCGGTGACGCCGAGATCGCCGGCGATCTGCTTGTTGAGCCGGCCGTCGGCGAGCGCCATGAGCACGCGCAGCTGCGCGCCGGACAGTTCGGAGATGCGCGCGCGGGCATCGCCGACATCGGCCTGCACCCGGCCGGAGACCGGCGGGAACACCGCCTTGCCGGCCAGGATGCTGCGGAGCGACGCCAGCGTCTCGTCGAGCGGCAGCGACTTGGACAGATAGCCCGCCGCGCCGAGCGCGCGCGCCGCCTCGATCAATTCAGGCTGCTGCCGGGCCGAGACGATCACGATCGGCACCTCGCCGAGCGCGTGCTGGATCCGCAGGAACCCCGAAAAGCCGCGCGCATCGGGCAGCATCAGGTCCAGCAGGGCCATTCGATAGCCCTTGTGGCGGGCGATCGCGGCCTCCGCTTCGGCGATCGAGCCGACGCTGTCGATGGTCAATTCGGGCATGGCGACGCGCGCGGCGAGCGCCAGGCCTTCACGGATCAGCGGATGATCGTCCGCCAGCAGCAATCGTGAACCGGACACGGCATCCCCTTGCCACCGACGCGGCGCCCTTGAGAGCGCTACCGGCGGTAAAATTGGTTCGATTAGACAGAAGTCGCAGAAAGCAGATTCGGTTTCAATTGTCGATTTACGGGCAATCCGGATCGAGCTAAGCCGGCTATGCTGCACGCGCGTATGATTGGAGAGTTTTCAATCGCATGCTGGATGGGCATTCCATTCTGGTGGTCGATGACGAGCCGGCCAACCGGGCTCTCGCCACGGGGATTCTGGCGGCGGCCGGCTGGCGGGTGGACGAGGTGGAGAATGGCGATCTCGCCATCGCCGCGGTGCGGGAGCATCGTTACGATCTCGTTCTGATGGACATCCAGATGCCGGGGCGCGACGGCTTCGACGTCGCCCGCGCGATCCGCGGCGGCGACGGCCCGGGCGCGGCGGTTCCGATCCTCGCCTTCACCGCCGTCCCGCCCGGCGATGCGCTCGATCGGGCGCGGGCCGCCGGCATGGACGGTCATATCGCCAAGCCCTTCACGCCCGGGCAGTTGCTGGCCGCGACCGATCCCTGGCGGCCGGACGGCGCGCCGTCCCCCGCCGCCCCGCTCGCCGCCATCTTCGGCGCGGCGGAGATCGCGCGGCTGCTGGAGCGGTTCCGCGCCCAGCTCGCCGACGCGCTGGCGACCGGGGACGCGCCGGACATCCGCAAGGCCCTCGCGCACAGGATCGCCGGCATCAGCGGCACGCTCGGCTTCGCGGAGGTCTCGCGGCTCTGGCTCGCCGTGTCCGAGGGCGAGGACTCCGCGTGGGAGGAGGCCCGGATCGCCGCACGGCGCGCGATCCGCCAGATCGACCGGGACGCCGAGCGGCCGGCCGCGGATGAGGTGCCGCCATCCGTGCCGCCCCGGCGAACGTGATCAATTCCTTTCAGTTTGGATAGGTTCGGGTTCATCCTCTCGACATCGAGCGGTGATTATGGTGGGTGGCGATGATGACGACCCGCTTCGCGCTGCTCGCCGCCCTGACCCTGCCCGGCCTTGCCGCTCCGGCATCGGCCGCCGCTCCCATCGAGGTGGCCGTCACCAACGTGCTGCAGGCCAAGGGCCGGGTGCATGTCGACATCTGCACCGAGAAGCTCTTCATGGGCAGCGACTGCATCTATTCGGGCGAGGCGCCGGCTGTGCTCGGCACCACCGTCGTCACCGTGCCCAACGTGCCGCCCGGCCGCTACGCCGCCCAGGTCTTCCACGACGTCAATTCCAGCGGCAAGCTGGAGCGCGGGCTGTTCGGCATCCCCAAGGAGCCGATCGGCGTCTCGCGGGATGCGCCGATCCATTTCGCACCGCCCAAATGGGAGGATGCCTGGTTCGACCATGGCACCGACCCGCAGCGGATCACACTGAAGCTGCGCTCGAAATTCTTCTAGGGCGGCGGAGGGCAGCCGCTCCCGCCGCATGGCCTTCGGCTGCGCTCTGGCCGAACGGACGGGGTGTTTCCGATCGCCGGCACAATCCGCTAGAGCCCGCATCCCATGACCCATCCGCTCGCCCGCCTCGTCGCGTTCGCCTGCCGCCGTCCGTGGGCGGTGCTGGGCGCCGCCCTGCTGCTGACGCTGGCGGCGGGGATCTTCGCCAGCCAGCGCTTCGCGATGACCACCGACGCCACCCAATTGATCTCGCCCGAGGTCGACTGGCGGCTGAACGAGCGGAAGATGGACGCCGCCTTTCCGCAGAATGGCGATTCCGTGCTGGTCGTGATCGACGGCGCCACGCCCGAGATCGCCGAGACCTCGGCCGCCGCCCTGTTCCGGAAAATGACCGCCGACACGGCGCATTTCCGCCGCGTCACCCGCCCCGACGGCGGCGACTATTTCGCGCGCGAGGGCCTGCTGTTCGGCAGCGTCGCGGACGTCGGCGAGGCGACCCGGCAGATGACCGCCGCCCAGCCCTTCCTGGGGCCGCTGGCCGGCGACCCGTCGCTGCGCGGCATCGCCGGCGCGCTCGACACGATGCTGACGGGCGTGCAGCGCGGCGACGCGAAGCTCGGCCAGATCGACGCGCCGGTCGCGGCGCTGGCCGATGCGCTCGACGCGCAGGCGCGGGGCCGGCCGGCTTTCTTCTCCTGGCAATCCTTGTTCGGCGGCGACGGCAAGGGCGCGCTGGCCGCGCCGAACCGCCGCCTGATCCTCGCCACGCCGGTGCTCGATTATGGCAGCCTGATGCCGGGCGAACCCGCTTCCGACGCGGTGCGCGGCTATGCCAAAGCGCTGAACCTCGATGCCCCGCATGGCGCGCGCGTCCGCCTCACCGGATCGGTGCCGCTCTCCGACGAGGAGTTCGCCAGCCTCGCCGATCATGCCTGGCTGGTCGGCGGCGCGATGATCCTGTTCATGCTGGCGACCCTGCGCCTCGCCGTCCGCTCGTGGCGGATCACGGCGGCGATCCTCGGCACGACCATCGCCGGGCTGGTCGTCACGGCGGCGATCGGGCTGGCGGTGGTGGGGCGGTTCAACCTGATCTCGGTCGCCTTCATCCCCTTGTTCGTCGGGCTCGGCGTCGATTTCGGCATCCAGCTCGGCGTGCGCTTCCAGGCCGAGCGGCTGGATCATGCCGATCGCGCGCAGGCGATGACGGCGGCGGCGGTCGCGCTCGCCGGCCCGCTGCTGCTGGCGGCGGGCGCCGTCTGCCTCGGCTTCTTCGCCTTCCTGCCGACCGATTATGTCGGCATCGCCGAGCTCGGCGTGATCGCCGGCATCGGCATGGTGATCGCTTTGGCCTTCGCGGTGACCCTGCTGCCCGCCTTGCTGATGCTGCTCAAGCCCGGCACGCCCGCCGCCGAGCTCGGCAATCCGAAGCTGGCCTGGCTCGATGAGCTGCTGCTCCGCCGGCGCCGGCTGGTGCTGCAGCTGTTCGGCCTGTCGATGCTGCTCAGCATCGCGAGCCTGTTCTGGGTGCGGTTCGACTTCAACCCGCTGCACCTGCGCAACCCGACGTTCGAGGCGCTCGCGACCCTCAACGAGCTGATGGCGGACCCGGATCGCGATCCCAATACGATCGACGTCCTGACGCCCAACCTGCCGGCCGCCCAGGCGCTGGCAGCGAAACTGTCCAAACTGCCCGAGGTCGGCCATGCGATCACCGCCGCCAGCTTCGTGCCGGACGATCAGGCGCCGAAGCTGGCCGCCATCGGCAACGCGCAGGCGCTGCTCGACTTCTCGCTCAACCCTTTCGCGCCCGCTCCGCCGCCCGGCGACGCGGAGACGATCGCCGCGCTGCGCCACACCGCGCAAGGTCTGCGGCAGGCGGCGACAGGGCCGGACAAGCCCAGCACCGACGCCCGCCGGCTCGCCGATGCCTTCGATCGCCTCGCCGGGGCGCCGGCCGAGGCACGGGCGAAGGCGACCGCCCTGCTCGTCCCCCCGCTGAACACGATGCTCGACCAGATGCGCGATGCGCTCGCCGCCCAGCCGGTCTCGGTCAACACGCTGCCGGCCGAGGTGAAGCAGGACTGGATCGCGCGGGACGGGCAGGCCCGCGTCCAGCTCACCGCCGCGCCGGCCTATCGCGGCAGCGACGCCGGGCTGGCGAAGTTCGTGGCCGCCGTCCGCAAGGTCTCGCCCGACGCCACCGGCACCGCCGTCTCGACCCAGGCCGCCGCGCGCACCGTCGCCAAGGCCTTCGTGCAGGCCGGCGTGCTGGCGCTGGCGGTGGTGAGCCTCCTGCTGCTCGCCGTTCTGCGCAGCGTCCGCGAGGTGGCGTTCACGCTGGCGCCGGTGGTGCTGTCCGGCTTCCTGACGCTGGGCACCTGCGTGCTGATCGGCCAGCCGATCAACTTCGCCAACATCATCGCCTTCCCCTTGCTGTTCGGGGTCGGCGTCGCCTTCCACATCTATTTCGTGATGGCCTGGCGGGCGGGCGCGACCGACCTGCTGCAATCGCCGCTCGCCCGCGCGGTGTTCTTCTCGGCGCTGGCGACGGGCAGCGCCTTCGGCGCGCTCTGGCTGTCGCGCCACCCCGGCACCGCGAGCATGGGCAAGATCCTGATGCTGTCGCTGGCGTGGACCTTGGTGTGCGCGCTGATCTTCGAGCCCGCGCTGCTCGGGCCGCAGGGGCGCAAGAACTCCCCTCCCTGAAAGGGAGGGGTTAGGGGTGGGTGGAGGCGCGCGTGACGCTCGCCTCTCCTGGCTTGGCGACCGTATCGCGACCCAGGACCCACCCCAACCCCTCCCTTTCAGGGAGGGGCTTCCCTCAGCTCACTTCACCGCATCCAGCTGCGCCAGTTTCTTCACCAGCGCCGGCAGCCCGCCGGCCTGGATCGTCGTCGCGAAATCGGCGCGCTGGAGGGCGAGGTTGCTCACCCCGCTGGAGATGACGTCGACGATCTTCCACGTGCCGGCGGACTGGCGCATGCGATAATAGAGCACGTCCTTGCCGATCGTCACCTTCACCACCCGATCCGGCCCGCGCTCGATCGCCTTGGGATCGACCGTGAAAGGCGTGCCGTCATAGCTGGTGAAATTGCGCGCCAGGGACACGGCGGAATGCCGCGTCAGCGCCGCGATCGCCGCCGCCTTGTCCGCCGCGGACGCATTCGCCCAGGCCGGGCCGGCGACGAGGCCGGCGATGGTCGGCATGTCGTAATGGGCCTTCACGATCGGCTCGAACCGCTCCGCCCGCGCAGCGAGGCCGAGCTTCGCCTTCATCACCCCGATCACGGCGTCGTCATAGGCGCCGATCCGCGCCGCCGGCTCGCTGGCTTGCGCCTGCGCGACGGCCGGAACCGCGAGCGTCATCAGGGCAAGGAGGCGGAATGCGTGTTTCAATGTCGTCATCCTTTGGTCAGCGCGGCTTCATGCGTCCTGTCGCCATAACGCCGACTGAACAAGCTCGGTCCGTGTGGCATCGGTGTCACTTCCGCAATGGAGACGGAACGACTATGTGTGCGTCCCCTGTTGGGAGATATGGATGGTCAAGATACTGCTCGCCCAGCCTCGCGGTTTCTGCGCGGGCGTGATCCGCGCGATCGACATCGTGGATCGGGCGCTCGATCGGGTTGGCGCCCCCGTCTACGTGCGGCACGAGATCGTCCATAACCGGCATGTCGTCGATACCCTGAAGGCCAAGGGCGCCGTCTTCGTCGAGGAGCTCGACGAGGTGCCCGCCGGCGAGGTGACGATCTTCTCGGCGCACGGCGTCTCGCGCACGGTGCAGAAGGATGCGGAGGATCGCGGCCTGCCCGTGATCGACGCAACCTGCCCGCTCGTCTCCAAGGTGCACAACCAGGGCCGCCGCTATGTCGCGGCCGGGCGCATTTTGGTGCTGATCGGCCATGCCGGCCATCCCGAGGTGGAGGGCACGCTCGGCCAGATCGACGGCGAGATCCATCTCGTCGGCACGCCCGAGGAGGTCGCCGCGCTGCCGATCCCCGTCGACGCGCCCGTCGCCTACATCACCCAGACCACGCTCTCGGTGGACGACACCCGCGTGATCATCGCCGCGCTGGAGGCCCGCTTCACCGACCTGACCGGGCCGTCGACGGCGGAGATCTGCTACGCCACGCAGAACCGCCAGTCCGCCGTCCGCGAATTGTGCAAGTCCGCCGACCTGCTGCTGGTCGTCGGGTCGCCCAACAGCTCCAATTCCAACCGCCTGCGCGAGATCGGCGAGGAGATGGGCAAGCCCGCTTTCCTGATCGCCGACGGATCGCAGCTCGATCCGGCCTGGCTGGAGGGCGTCGAGACGATCGGCCTCACCGCCGGCGCCTCCGCCCCCGAGGAGCTGGTACAGAGCGTCGTCGCCGCCATCCAGGCGATCACGCCCGCCAGCGTCGAAAAGCTGGACGGTCTCGAAGAAAACGTCCAATTCCGCCTGCCGCCGGCGCTGGATCGCCTGCCCCAGCGCGCCCGCGTCGCCTGAAGCTTCAAGGAACAGTCATGACCCTGCCCCTCCCCGTCCTGGCCCGCATCGGCGGCTATACGGTCAAGAAGGCGCTCACCGCCAAGCGCTATCCGCTGGTGCTGATGCTGGAGCCGCTGTTCCGCTGCAACCTCGCCTGCCCCGGCTGCGGCAAGATCGACTATCCCGATCCCATCCTGAACCAGCGCATGTCCTACGAGCAGTGCATGGACGCGATCGACGAATGCGGCGCGCCCGCCGTCTCGATCGCGGGCGGCGAGCCGCTGCTGCACAAGGACATGCCCCGGATCGTGCAGGGCTATCTCGCGAAGAAGAAGTTCGTGATCCTGTGCACCAACGCGCTGCTGCTCAAGAAGAAGATCGACGACTACAAGCCGGATCCCTTCTTCACCTGGTCGATCCACCTCGATGGCGACCAGGCGATGCACGACCATGCCGTCGACCTCGCCGGCACCTACGACGTCGCCGTGGAGGCGATCATGCTCGCCAAGTCCAGGGGCTTCCGCGTGCAGGTGAACTGCACCGTGTTCGACGGCGCCGACGCCGACCGCCTCGCCGCCTTCTTCGACGAGATGGAGCGGCTGGACGTCGAGATCACGCTGTCGCCCGGCTACGCCTATGAGCGCGCGTCGGACCAGGAGCATTTCCTCACCCGCGAGCGCACCAAGACCTTCTTCCGCGAGGTGTTCGCCAAGGGCGACGGCGCGCGGAAGTGGAAGTTCACCAACTCGCCGCTGTTCCTCGATTTCCTCGCCGGCAACCGCAGCTACGAATGCACCCCCTGGTCGATGCCGCTGCGCACGATCTTCGGCTGGCAGAAGCCGTGCTACCTGCTCGGCGAAGGCTATGTGAAGAGCTTCAAGGAGCTCATGGAAGACACCGAGTGGGACAAATACGGCGTCGGCAAATATGAGAAGTGCGGGGACTGCATGGTCCATTGCGGCTTCGAGGGCACGGCCGCGGCCGAGGGCGTGAAGCGCCCGCTGGAATTCCTCAAGGTCGCGCGCAAGGGCGTGCGGACCTCGGGCCCGATGGCGAAGGACATCGATCTCAGCCAGGCTCGCCCGGCCGAGGACGTCTACTCGACCCATGTCGAGCGGGAGCTGGCGCGCATCAAGGCGTCCAAGCCCAACGCCGGCAAGCATGTGGTGGCGGCGGACTGATCGCTCCTTCCGCCGTCCCGGCGCGGGCCGGGACGGCGGAGCTCAGCGGGTCGCGTCCGGCCGTGCGAAGCCGCGGTCGGCGAGCAGGCGATAGCCGCTCGTCAGCGTCTTCATCGCGCTCGCCGTCGCGAGCGCCAGCGCGATGAGCGCGAAAATCTGCCACGGCCGCCGGAGCAGCGCCAACAGGACAGCGCCGAGGCGGATGCCGCCATTCGGCGCCATCGCCACCTGCGCGGGGCGCGGGATGGCGCGATCCGCCTCGTCCGAGATCACCCGGGCCACCGCGAAGGGCAGATTGTGCCGGCGCGCGACCTGCGCCGCGATGTGGCTTTCCATATCGCAGGCGAGCGCGCGCTCGGAGAAGTGATATTGCTCCTTCTGCGCGGGCGTGACGACCATCGTGCCGTCGGCATGGATGCGGCCGACCACGGCGCCGGGCAGGATCGCCGCGATCCGGCCGATCCATTCGCGCGAGGCATCCTTCTGCGCGATCGGATGCGGCTCGGGCTTCGCGTCCCTCGGCCGCGCCGCGCCGGCGCCGATGCTCCATTCGCGCCGTGCCATGCCGGTGGGCGAGAGCGTGCCGACCACCCAGTCCCCCACCTTGAGGCGCGGCGCCAGCGCGCCGGCGAGGCCCATCGACAGGATCGCGGTCGCTCCGGCGGCGACACCGGCCTCCAGCTCCGCCTCCAGCCGTTCGTGGTCGGTGCCGGCGGTGGCGACGATCACGCCGTCGCGGGCCAGCGCCTTCGCCTCGCGCTTCATGCCGGTGGCGATGAGGATCATGCGGCCATCCTCACCCCAGGCTCGCCGGGTTCGCAAAAGGCGAGCTCACATCCCGAACTCCACCCGCCGCGCATTGCCGCGCTTGAGGTTGCGGTAGCGGGCCAGCGCCCACAGCGGGAAATATTTCGGATAGCCGTGGTAGCGCAGGTAGAAGACGCGCGGGAAGCCGCCGCCGGTATAATGCTCCTGCCCCCACAGGCCGTCCTCGGCCTGGTGGCGTTCCAGCCAGGCGATGCCGCGGATGACGGCCGGATGGTCGACCTCGCCCGCCGCCATCAGGCCGAGCAGCGCCCAGGCCGTCTGCGAGGCGATCGAGGGCGCCGGCTCATGCCCCCGGCGATCGAGCGCATAGCTGTCGCAGCTCTCGCCCCAGCCGCCATCGCTGTTCTGGATGGTCACCAGCCAGCGCACCGCGCGGCGCACCATCGCGTTGGCCGGGTCCACCCCCGCCGCGTTGAGCGCGCACAGCACCGACCAGGTGCCGTAGATGTAATTGACGCCCCAGCGCCCCCACCAGCTGCCCTCGGCATGCTGATCCTTGCGCAGCCAGTCCAGCGCGGCCTTCATGCGCGGGGAATCGAGCGGCTCGCCGACCTGCGCCAGCATCGAGACGACGCGCGCCGTCACGTCGGCGGTCGGCGGGTCGAGCAAAGCGCCGTGATCGGCGAAGGGGATGTCGTTCAGGTAGAAATGGGTGTTGTCGGCATCGAAGGCCGCGAAGCCGCCATCCGCGCTCTGCAGGCCGGCATTCCATTCCACCCCGCGCTCGATCGCCTCGTCATAGCGATCGCCGAGCTTTCCGCGTGCGCGGTCCATCGCCATCACCACCACGGCGGTGTCGTCGAGATCGGGATAATGGTCGTTGCCATATTGGAAGGCCCAGCCGCCGGGCCGCACGTCCGGCCGCTGCTCCGCCCAGTCGCCCTTCACGTCGAGGATCTGGCGGGGCTTGAGCCAGTCGAGCCCCTTGGCCGCCGCCTCGTCCTCGCCGGCCTCCAGCATGGCATGGGCGGCCAGCGCCGTGTCCCACACCGGCGAGACGCAGGGCTGGCAATACACTTCCCCGTCATCCCGATGGACGAGCAATTTCTCGACCGCCTCGCGGGCCAGCGCCCGCTCGGGATGATCGGGGCCATAGCCCAGCGCGTCGAACATCATCACCGAATTGGCGATGGCGGGATAGATGGCGCCCAGGCCGTCCGTGCCGTTGATCCGCTCGCCGACGAACGCCACGCAGGCGTCGATCGCCTTCTTGCGCAGGCTCTTCGGCCAGAAGCGCCGCCCCCGCTTGAGCAGGATGTCGAGCGCGCCGAACCCCCATTCATATTGCCACTTGCCCGGCAGCGCCCGCTTGAGGACGTGCCGACCCGGCGCATAGAGCTCGTCCACCGTCACGCCGCGCGGATTGCGCGCCACCGGGCGCAGCGCCGCCAGCACCAGCAGCGGCACGATCACGGTGCGCGCCCAGTAGGACATGCGATAGAGGTTGATCGGGAAACGCTTCGGCGCGAGCATCAGCTCGACCGGCATTTCCGGCACCACGCGCCACTTGCCCGCGCCGAACAAAGCGAGCTGGATGCGGGTGAAGACGTTCGACGCCCCCGCCCCGCCGCGCTTCAAGATCTCGGCCCGCGCCCGCGCCATGTGCGGCGCGTCGATGTCGTCGCCGATCATCTTGAGCGCATAGTAAGCCTTCACGGTCGCCGAAATGTCGAAGGCGCCGTCATGATACAGCGCCCAGCCGCCATGCGATCCCTGGATCCGGCGCAGGTAGCGGCCGATCGCCGCCTCCAGCTCCAGATCGTCCGGCTCGCCGAGATACTGGCGCAGCAGGATATATTCGGAGGGTATGGTGCCGTCCGCTTCCAGCTCGAACACCCAGTGGCCATCGGCCTTCTGGTCGCGCTTGAGCGCGTCCGCCGCACGGCCGATCGCCGCGTCGATGCCGTCGAGCGGATCGGTCGCGATGTCTTCCACGTCGAGCAAATCTCAGTCCCTGTTCACCACCGCGGCGGCCGCCGTCCTTCCGGAACGGATGGCGCCTTCGATCGTGGCCGGTAGCCCGGTTCTCGTCCAGTCGCCAGCCAGGAACAGGTTATCGTGCGACGAGCGGCATCCGGGACGACGTTTTTCCTGCGCAGGTGTGGCCGAAAAGGTCGCCCGCTTCTCGGTGACGATCTGCCAGCGGGGCAGGTCGGCGGGCAGATCGTGGACCGTCGCGACGTCCGCCCAGAGCCTGCGCGCCACCGCCTCGCGATCCTCCTCGGCCAGCGCGTCGGCGGCGCTGGTGGTGGTGGAGAGGCGATCGGGGAAGGCGAACACCCATTCCGCCGTGCCGCCGATCACGCCGGTGATCGGCGCGGCGCCGGCCGGGGCGGGGTGGAGGAAGTGCGCGTTGACGATGGCATGGTGCCGGTCCGGCACCACGAGGCCGGGGATCAGATCGGCGGCGACCCACGCCGGCACGGCGAGGACGACGGGCTCCCCCTCCGCCACCGCCTCGCGCCCATCCGCGAAATCGAGCGCGGCGACGCGGCCCTCCGCCACCTCGAAGGCGCGCAGCCGCCGGCCGAGCCGGATGGCGGCGCCCCGCGCCTCCAGCCAGGCCAGCGCCGGATCGACGAAGGCGGCGGCCAGCGTCGGCTCGGCGATCAGCGGGCGGCAGGCGGCCCCGCCCCTGGCCAGCGTCTCGCGCACGATCGCGCCGGCCAGCGCGGCGGCGCCATCCTTCGCCGGCGTGTTGAGCGCGGAGACGAGAAAGGTGTCGAGCAGCCGCTCCCACAACGCGCCCCGGGGGCGCAGCACCTGCCCGATCGTCTGCTCGGCCGAGGCGCCCATCAGCCGGCCGAGCGCCAGATAGTCGAGCGGCCGCGTGCCCGGCACGCGGCGCTGCTTCGCGAACAGCCACCACGGGATCGGCCCGGCATTGGGATGCAGCACCCAGCGCTCGCCGCTCGCGATGTGCATGAACGGGAAGCGGGCCTCCTCCGGCCCGACCAGCCGCTCGCTCGCGCCGATCGTGGCGAGATAGGCGCGCACCGCATGATTGCCGGACAGGACGAGATGATTGCCGTTGTCGATGGTGAGGCCGAGTTGCGGATCGCGATAGGATCGGCAGCGCCCGCCCGCCTGCCGCGCCGCCTCGCTGATCGTCACCCGATAGCCCGCCTGGGTCAGCGCGACGGCGGCGGAGAGGCCGGCCAGCCCCGCGCCGATGACGTGGGCCGTCTTGGGCGCGCGCGTCACCGCCAGAGCCGGAGCTTCACCAGCGTCCAGGCCAGCGCCAGCCGGTTGTGGCGGACGCGCGGACGCGGCGGCGCCCAGCCGGCCTGCCGCATGCGCCGCAGCAGCTCCGAATAGGCCGCCGCCATCAGCTTGGGCGCGATCAGATGGCCCCTGGGCTTCGATTTCAGGATCGCCTGCGCGGTCAGGAAATGCTCCTGCGCCTGCCGCGCCAGCATCTGCCCGGCCCCGTCGATGCGCGGATCGCCGATCACGGCGGCGATGTCGCCCACGTCGATGCCCTGCGCCTCGATCGCCTCCAGCGGCAGGTAGACGCGGCCGATCCCCGCATCCTCGTCGATGTCGCGCAGGATGTTGGTGAGCTGCAGCGCGCGGCCGAGATGGTGGGCGAGCTCGAAGCCCGGCCGCTCCTCCATGCCGAAGATCTTGATCGACAGCCGCCCGACCGCGCTCGCCACCCGGTCGCAATAGAGATCGAGCGTATCGGCGGTCGGCCAGCGGATGTCGCGCGCGACGTCCATCGCCATGCCGTCGATCACCGCCTCGAAATCCTCGCGCCGCAGGCCGAAGCGGCGCACCGGCTCGACCAGCATTGCCGCGACGCCGGGATCGCCGCCGGCATAGAGGCTGTCGAGATCGGCCCGCCAGCGATCGAGCTGGACGGCGCGGGTGGCGCGGTCGCCCTGCTGGTCGTCGGCGATGTCGTCGACGATGCGGCAGAAATCGTAGACCGCGTACATGGCATGCCGCTCGGGGCGCGGCAGCACCTTCATCCCCGCATAGAAGGAGGAGCCGGAAGCCGACGGCGCGTTCACGGGCGCACGAACCTTCCCAGCGCCGCGCCGGAGGCCAGCCACAGCGCCTCGGCCTTGCCGTGATGGACCCGCTCGGACAGCGGATCGCGGCGGCGCAGCCGCGCCGCGAGGCTGACCGCGAGCCGCTGGATCACCGCCACCTCGACGCCGAGCCGGCGATCCCTGATCGCCCGCGCGAAGGGCGCGGCCTCGGCGAGCAGGTGCTGGGTCCGCTCCGCGCAGGCCTGGATCACGGTGAGCAGCCCGGGCGTCGCTTTGTCCTCCCCCAGCTCCACGGTGCGCGCGCCGGCGGCGGCCAGCATGTCCTGCGGCAGGTAGACGCGATCGAGCTGGCGGTGATCCTTCCCGCAATCCTGCAGATGGTTGATCACCTGCAGCGCGGTGCACAGCGCATCGTTGGCGGGCCACAGCGCGCGATCCTCGCCATGCACGTCCAGCACGAA
>Ga0105237_10002648_pt1 | contig 22020 bp, 13 predicted proteins | sample KBSC24metaG_FD_81520 | JGI IMG/M metagenome (GOLD analysis project Ga0105237, IMG submission 81520) | Corn rhizosphere microbial communities from Kellogg Biological Station, Michigan, USA - KBS C2-4 metaG | ecosystem: Host-associated > Plants > Roots > Rhizosphere > Soil | place: Michigan, USA...
CGGTTGCTCCATCGGCCAGTGCGCCTGCGGCGCCGTCGAGCGCACCCGCGACGCCCCGCACACCCGTTGTCTCGGGCGGCGAAACACGGGAAAAGCTGAGCACGCGCCGTAAACGCATCGCCGACAACCTACTCAACTCGCATCTCTCGACCGCGCGTCTCACGACGTTCAACGAGATCGACATGAGCGCGGTGACCGCGTTGCGCGAGCGGGTGAAAGAAAAGACCGAAAAGCAACACGGCGTGAAGCTGTCGTTCATGCCGTTCTTCCTCAAAGCGTCGTGCATGGCGCTCAAGGACTTCCCCATCGTCAACGCGCAGCTTGACGGCGACGAAGTCATCTACAAACATTACGTGCACATGGGGGTGGCGGTCGCGTCGGATCAGGGACTCATCGTCCCCAACATCAAGAACGCCGACCAGATGGGGCTACTCGACATGGCGCGCGAGATGACCGTGCTGGCCAAACGCGCGCGTGACGGCAAGCTCACCATGGACGATCTCACGGGTGGCACATTTACCGTCACCAACGGCGGCGTCTTCGGCTCGCTCATCTCCACCCCGATCATCAACTATCCACAGGTCGGCATCCTGGGACTCCACAAGATCCAGGACCGCCCCGTCGCCATCGACGGCACAGTGGAAATCCGCCCCATGATGTACGTGGCGCTCTCGTACGATCACCGCATCATCGACGGCCAACAAGCGGTGCTCTTCCTCGTCCGTGTCAAGGAATTGATGGAAGACCCCGCCACGATGCTGATCGCGTAAAACTGCGACCAGCGCTTCTTCGATCGTTCCAATGACTTCCTGTGATGTGCTCATCATCGGCGGCGGCCCAGGCGGGTACGTCGCCGCGATTCGCTCCGCGCAACTCGGTCTCTCGACGGTGTGCGTGGAGATGGATAGAACGTTAGGCGGCACCTGCGTCAATGTCGGGTGCATCCCCTCCAAAGCGCTCCTCACCTCGTCGGAGCATTACGAATTTGCTCGGCTGCACGCCGCCGAGCACGGCGTGGTGATCGACGGCGTACGCCCAGATCTGGCGACGATGATGAAGCGCAAGCTCGACGTCGTGGCGCAGAACACGCGCGGCGTGGAGTATCTCTTCAAAAAGAACAAGGTGACGTGGGCCAAAGGGCGCGGCACGCTCAAGGCCAACAACGTGGTCGACGTGACCGCCGCCGATGGCACGGTCACGCAGTATCAGGCCAAAGATGTCATCATCGCCACCGGCTCGGTCCCCATCGAGCTACCGTTTCTCAAGTTCGACGAAGAGCGCATCCTCTCCAACGTCGGCGCACTCACCATCCCCACCATTCCCAACAAGCTGATCGTCATCGGTGGCGGCGTCATTGGGTTGGAGTTGGGATCGGTGTGGCGCCGGCTCGGTGCACAGGTCACGGTGGTGGAGCTCGCGCCCACGATTCTCCCCGGCAACGACGACGACGTCGTCAAAGAGGCGGATAAAATTTTCCGCAAGCAGGGGCTCGATCTCCGTGTCGGCACCAAGGTCACGGGCGGCGCGCGCGACGCCAACGGCGTTTCCATCACCATCGAAAAAGATGGCCAGTCCGAGACGCTGCAGGCCGACTACGTGCTCGTCTCCGTCGGTCGCAAACCGTCACTCACCGGCATCGACGCGCAAGCGCTTGGCTTGGCCATCGGTAAGCGCAGCGAAATTGTGGTGGACGCACAGATGCGCACCAATCTCCCGCATGTGTACGCGATCGGCGACGCGGTGGGCGGAAAGCTGCTCGCGCACAAAGCCGAAGAAGAAGGCGTGATCGCGGCCGAAGTGATCGCGGGGCATCACGTGCACATGGATTACAAGTCGATGCCGTCGGTGGTGTACACGTGGCCGGAGATCGCCACGTGCGGACTATCGGAACAAGAGGTCAAGGCGAGTGGCCGCGCGTACAAGACGGGGAAATTTCCCTTCTCCGCCAACGGCCGCGCACGCACGATGGGTGAAACGCAAGGCTTCGTCAAATTCGTCGCCGACGCCACCACCGACGAAATCCTCGGCTGCCACATCATCGGCCCCAACGCGGCCGATCTCTTGGCGGAAAGTGTGTTGGCCATGGAGTTCCGCGGCGCGAGCGAGGACATCGGGATCACCGTGCACTCACACCCCACGCTCACCGAAACGGTCAAAGAGGCGGCGCTGGCGGTGTTGGGACGCCCTATTCATCTGTAAGACCGTTGTAAGACCGTCGGGTACGCGATACACCGGACTTAACGGAGATCCTGTCCGACGCGTCTTACGAAGACATGGCGCACCTCATGCCTTCGAGCCGACTCATGCGTCCGTCTCTTTCCCTATGCGTTCTCGCATTGACCGCCGTCGCCGTGTCGGCGACGGCGCAGACGTCTCGGACAGTCGCCAGAACGATCGTTCGAGCATCCGATTCCATTTATAGCACGGGCGACCTCACGGCCGATCAACAGGTGCTGCAGGTGCTCAATCGCCTCACCTTTGGCCCGCGCCCTGGCGATGTGCAAGCGGTCCGCGCGATGGGGATCGACGCGTGGATTGACCGACAGCTGCACCCCGACAATATCAACGACGACACGTTTGCCGCCACGTTGGCCGCGTTCCCGGTGTTGACAGAGAATCAGTCGGATCTAGCCGCCGAATATACGGATTTCGTACGCGACCGCCTCATTCTCAAGCAGGCACGCAAGGATACCACACAAGCGACCGCCGCCGATACCGCCGCGGTCAAGAAAATTGTGCGCGGTCAGGTGCGCATCGTCCAACAGTTGAATGCGTCGCGCGTCGCGCGCGCCGTTGGGAGTGATCGGCAGTTGCTCGAAGTGATGACCGATTTTTGGGAAAATCACTTCAATATTTACGCTCGGAAGGGCGCGGTTGAACCGTATTATCTGGTCGACTTCGACCGCACCATACGCGATCACGCGCTGGGCAAATTTCGCGATCTCCTGGGCGCGGTGGCACATTCGCCGGCGATGCTGTTCTATCTGGACAACGCCGAGAGCCGCGCCAATCCGGGGCAACCTACGCTCCCACGCGAAGGGCGCAACGGGATGACGTACGCACCGCGCGATCCACAACGAGCGCAACTGCGAGCCATGCGCTTACGCGCCCGCAACCCTGCCAAAGCGCAGCAACCGCCGAAAGGACTGAACGAAAATTACGGACGCGAGCTGCTGGAGCTACACACGTTGGGCGTGGACGGCGGCTACACGCAGCAAGACGTCATCAACGTCGCCCGCGCCCTCACAGGGTGGACCATTCGTCCGCCACGCCAGGGCGGCGGCTTCATTTTCCGTCCCGAGTGGCACGACGCGGCCGAAAAAGTCATCCTGGGCCATACGCTGCCGGCGGGACGCGGTGAAGCCGACGGCGAAGAAGTGCTCGATCTCATCGCGCGACATCCGTCGACCGCGCATTTCATCGCGCTCAAATTGGCACGCCGGCTCGTGAGCGATTCACCGTCCACGGCGTTAGTGGAGCGCGCGGCGCACACGTTTCTCACCACCAACGGCGACATGCGCGAAGTGGTCCGTACCATCGTCACATCGCCGGAATTTTTCTCGCACACCGCGTTTCGCAGCAAGGTGAAGTCGCCATTCGAAGTAGTCGTGAGCGCAGCCCGCGCCGTCGCCGCGCGCCCCGACACTACAATGCGCAGCGCCCAGGTCGTCGCATACCTCGGCCAACCGATCTTTGGCCACCAGGCCCCCGACGGATGGCCCGAAATCGGTGGCTCATGGATGAACACCGGCGCCATCCTTACCCGAATCAACTTTGGAATCGCGGTGGCGGCCAACCGCCTCCCCGGCGCGACGCTTGCAGGACTCCCTTGGGCCGATTCGGTGCGCACCGCGCCGCGGTCGCAGCAGGTCGACATGGTCGTACAACATGTGTTGGGGGGAGCGGTTTCACCCGACACACGCAAGGTCCTCATGAGTGGAACCAACCCGCTCGCCAGCAATCCGGCCATCGCCAACGCGGCGATCCCGGATAGCACGGCGGCGGAAAGCGGTGAAGGCGCAGATGTCGATGCCATGACTGCCATGACATCGACGCCCGCCAAACGGAAGAACGTATCACGCAGCAAAGCCACCAACCGGGCCCCACTGGGCGGAACGTTTCCCCCCACGTCCGGTGTGGCACAAATCGTCGGCTTGGCGCTCGGATCTCCCGAGTTTCAACGCCGGTAAGCTCTAGAATACGACCGCGCGTGGCGTCGCATGTGGCGACGCGCGTCTTTTGAGGAGGGGACCATGGATCGTCGCATCTTCGTCCGATCGAGCGCATTGGCGCTGGTGACGCTGGGGTTGAGCCCGAGCTTCCTGCGCCGCATGACGTACGGCATGACGTTGCCCAAAGCACAGAAAGGAAAGACGCTCATCTGCCTCTTCCAGCGCGGTGCGGCCGACGGGATCAACATGCTCGTGCCGCATGGCGAAGCCGCATACTATCAGCTTCGCCCCACTATCGCTGTTCCGCGCCCGGGAACGAGCGGTGCCGCCGCAGCGATCGACCTGGACGGTTTTTTTGGATTGCATCCGTCGCTCGCTTCACTCAAAGGACTGTACGATCAAAAGCTGCTCGCCCCAATCACGGCGGTCGGAAGTCCAAGCGCGTCGCGGTCGCACTTCGACGCGCAAGATTTTATGGAAACAGGAACCCCTGATGTGAAGGGGACGCCGGACGGCTGGCTCAACCGGCTGCTCGCGGTCCAAGGGACGTGCGAACAGTGCACACCGCACAATCCGTTTCGCGCGGTCTCGATGACGGCACAAACACCGCGCATCCTCGAAGGGCCTTCCGAAACGGTGGCGATGAGCACCATTGGTGACTTCAGTGTCCGCGCCACGGGGAGCGAAGAGCAACGACTCGAAGCGCTATATCGCACCGGGAGCGCCGACCTGGTACATGGTACGGGGAGCGAGATGTTCGACGCGGTCAAGATGCTCAAGTCGCTCAACCCGCAGCAATACGCGCCGCGCAACGGCGCGCAATATCCCAAGTCGCAGTTCGGCGTCCGCCTCATGCAAATCGCGCAGCTCATCAAAGCCAACGTGGGGATGGAAATCGCGTTCGCCGACGTGGGCGGATGGGATACACACGTCAATCAAGGCGCGGGAACAGGACAGTTGGCCAACCGGCTCACCGACTTCGCGCAATCCATCAACGCGCTCGTGCAGGATCTGGGTGACCAGATGAACGACGTAATGGTGCTCACCATGTCGGAGTTTGGCCGCATGGTCAAAGAAAACGGCAACCGCGGCACCGATCATGGACACGCCGGTGCGCTCTTCGTACTGGGCGGTGACGTACGCGGTGGAAGAGTGTACGGCCGATGGCCCGGACTTCAACCCGACCAATTGTATCAAGGGCGCGATCTCGCTCTGACCACCGACTTTCGGAGCGTCTTCGCCGAGGTCGCATCACATCATCTTGGTGCGACACACACTGAACAAATCTTCCCAGGATTCGCGGGAACACAGCGCGATTGGCTGGGACTCGTCTAACACACGCCGCACCGTGCGAGGAGAGACTCGCACGGTGCGGCGGCCAGTCATGGCGCTACTCCGTTTGTGCTTTGGTCGTATCGGGCTCCGCCTCCCCGCGTCCGCCATGCAGGAGCCGTTTGAAAAAGCCGCCGATCCCTTGCACCCCACGTCCAATGGCGTTGGGAATCTGCTCCAATACGTTGGTGCTGTCGACCGGCGGTGCATCGTGGATGGGACAGAGATGCACGGGCTCGGTTCCCGGCTTGAAGTATTCCACCTGCGTGATGGGACACCACTCGTTGGCTTTGTAGCCGGTGCGCGCATCGATGGTGACCGTGGTCATCCCTTGCGGTGGTTGCCACGGCGTGGCCGGGGTAGGCTCGGTCCATCCGGTCATGTAAAAGTCGGCCCACGCGGGAGCGGCGAGCACACCACCCGATGCGTTGTAGCTGATGGGTTGCGGATCGTCGTAGCCAAACCAAAACCCGGCAAGGAGCGTGGGGGTATATCCCACGAACCAGACGTCGGTGCCGTTGTTGGTCGTGCCGGTTTTACCGGCCACGGGACCACGCACCCCAGCGGTACGCACTTCGTACCCCGTTCCATAGTCAACAACCGAACGCAACATCGACGTGAGCTGCCACGCATCTTCAGGTGCCATCACGCGAGCCCGATTGTTGTCGTCGGACCAAAGCACAGTACCGTCTGCTGATTCCAACCGGCGCACCAGACGTGGAATCACGCGCCATCCGCCGTTGGCGAACGGCGCATACGCACTCACCAGCTCGAGCGGCGTGACGTCGGCGGCGCCAAGCGCGGAGGCTGGGACGTTGGGGATCTCGCTCGTGATGCCGAATTTGTGCGCGGTCGCGATGATCGCGGGCATCCCCACCATCTGACTGACACGCACCGCCGCCGCATTGGACGATCGCATCAACGCTCGGCGAAACGTAATATGGCCGCCGTATTCACCGCCGTAATTTTGCGGCGCCCACACCGTGCTTCCAGTACGGATCTGTACCGGGATGTCGTCCACTTCGCTGGCTGGTGTGTAACTCGCGGCCAACGCGGTGGCGTAGACAAATGGTTTGAACGTGGAGCCCGCTTGTCGGTGCGCCAGCAATGCACGGTTGAAGTTGCCACGCTCGTAGTGCCGGCCGCCCACGAGCGCGCGGATGTCACCCGTCCGTGGATCGATCGCGACCATCGCCCCTTCGACCGACGCGCCGCCGCGGCCGTACGATTCATTTTGAATCGCCGCGGCACGCCGACGTACCGCGCGGTCGGCCGCGGCCTGCGCGCGCATGTCGAGCGTCGTGTATACCGTGAGATCGTTCACGTCGGTCGATCCGGTGTGCAACACCGAGTCGACCAGTTGACGAACTGCGTCGATGGCGTACGAGTCGTAGCTTTGATCGGGCCGCCATTCGTCTTTGGCGATCCGGAGCGGTGTCCCCTGCCAGTGCGTCATCTGCTCGGGCGACAGGTATCCCTCGTCGGCCATGAGCGAGAGCACGAGATTGCGTCGCGCGAGCGCTTTACGTTTGCTTCGTCGCGGGGTATACGCCGACGGCCCCTTGGGGAGCGCGGCAAGCATGGCCCCTTCGCCCACGCTCAGCTCGTTCACGCTCTTCCCGAACAGATCTCGGCTCGCCGCCTCAACGCCGTACACGCCGTTCCCGAGATAAATCACGTTGAGGTACAGCTCGAGAATCTGGTCCTTGCTGAGATGGCGCTCGAGCAGACGCGACAGCCGCATCTCCAGTAACTTTTGCCGAAGCGATCGCCCACGATAGCGGCGCACGGCAAAAGTATTGCGCACCACCTGCATTGTGATCGTACTGAATCCTTCGCGCACGCCCATCGATCGGAAGTTCCGGAACGACGCGCGAAAGAGCCCGCGCCAGTCGATGCCCTGATGGCTATAGAAACGGCGATCTTCGGTGGCGATGAATGCTTGGCGCACGGCGACGGGAACCGTGGACAGTGGGACGTTGATGCGCCGCACGATCGCGAGTCGGCCAATGAAACGTCCGTCGCGGTCGAGGACCCGTCCTCCCTCGTCCGGATGAAATGCACGGATGTCCGATGCCGTCGGGCAACCATCGAATCCGCACGTGCCGAGCCACACGTCGAACGTGTAGATGAGCCCGATGAATATTACGAGCGCGCCAAGTATATATTGGTGCTGAGTAATCCTGCCTAATCGCCCTGTCTTGATCCCTACCATGTTCCGTTCTGCACTCCGTTCGCTCGTCGTCGTGACCGGTGCTTGCACCATTGGTCTCGTTACGCTCTCGTGTTCGAGAGGCGATGCTCGCCCCGCGTCTTCCGCCGCTACGGTTAATGGTAACCCCACGACCGCGGCCACGGTGCCCACCGGCGCGTCGAATACCGCGCCAGTGTCAACCAACGTGCCAACCGATGCATCAGCCGGTACCTCAACAGGCGCTGCGGACCGTACTCCCAACGAATTGGGACGGATTCCAGTGCTCGAATACCATTTGATTGGCGAGCGCGAGTGGCGGTGGGGCCGAAACTACGACCGGTTCCGAAAAGATCTGGAAACCATGTACGCGCGCGGCTATCGCCCGGTCACCATGGCGCAGGTTCTGGACCGCAAAATTGACCTCCCTAAAGGGTTGAGCCCCGTGGTGGTGGTATTCGACGACGCGTCGCCCGGGCAGTTCAGCTACATTGAGACCAACGGCAAGCTCACCATCGATCCCAAGAGCGCAGTCGGGATCTGGATGGACTTCAATAAAAAGCACCCCGATTGGACCAAGTCGGCGGTTTTTTGCATGCTCCCGGGGGCGGCGGCCGGTCATAATTTCTTTGGCGACAAGGGGATCGACGGCCAAAAGACGGCGTGGCGCTTCCCCAAAGTACAGTTCCTGGCCAAAGAAGGGTTCGAGCTGTGCAACCATACGCTCTGGCACGCCAAGCTGAGCAAATATCCCGACGCCTTTGTCCAGGAGCAGATTGCCCGCGGCGAGCTAGCCATCGACTCAGCGGTCCCGGGCTACAAAGTGCGCACCTTTGCCCTCCCGCTCGGGCTCTGGCCCAAGAACAAGTCACTCGCCTGGCAGGGGGCGTGGACCGACCCCAAGACCAAAAAGACCCTGCGCTATCACTATGAGGCGGTTCTCGAGGTGGCCGGCGGTCCCACGCGCAGTCCGTACGACCCCAAGTTTGACGGGCATCACACCCTCCGCGTCGAGCTCTTTGGCGACGCGCTGGAAAACACGCTCAACGCCCTGGACAAGCCTGGCCCCAATGGGCGGTACGTCTCGGACGGCAACCCCAAGACCGTCGCCAAACCGTAAACATGCGGTGGAATGTAGGGGAAAAGTGGATTTTGGAAAAAAACGGCTTGTATCTGTTCTTTTTTTAGCCACCATTGGCACTTTCTCATATATTAAAGTGTCCTTAGTACCAAGAACCTTGAGAAGGAATCGTAGGGGAAGGCGTCTTTTCCTGGCGGGGTGAGGAAAAAAGACGCACTTTTAAACCGGCAGACAGTGATGTTTTGGGGATGATGTACCGATCCTTAGCCGGAGGTGAAGTCTCCCGTCGATTCACCCAGGTGGTGCAGGTTTTCGTAGGAATCTGATCATGCTTGCTCATCTCGTCTATTTCGAAACCCTCGCGTCCATCGAAGACACGAGCACCCCGGCCTGGAAGTCCGTCGCCGCTGGTCTGGTCGTACTTCGACTAGTCGATGCGTGGCTCGACTCTGGACCGCAGGTCGTCACGACGGACGTCACGGGGCTCCGCGCCATCCGTGAATCGATCGACGCGATCTCCGACGGCGATCCCATCCGGTCCATTTTGCGGGGTGTGGTCGACACACTCCAGCACGCCGAAACCGCCTCGATCACGCCCATCGCGTCGCCGCTGCTCGCCTATGGGCGTGCGCTGCACTACGCGGGGCAGTGGCCGTTAGCGCGGGACGTCTTTGACAATCTGGTGCGTCGCGCCACTGCGATGGGCGACAACGAGCTCGCCGTGCAATCGTCGTTGCGGCTTGGCTTCGTGACGCGTCGTTTGGGCGACTTCGAAGCGGCCGACGAGGCGTACGAAGTGGCGGGGCGCATCGCGCGTCGCTCGCGCGATGCCGAAGGAAATTTGCGTGCGCTGTTGGGCCATGCACAAAACACCATTGCGCGCGGTAATCTTCCCGCGGCTGACGAGCAGTTGGCCGACGTGGTGCACAAGGCCGAAGTGGCGCAGCTCACCGCCGTGCTCTCGGATGCGTTGCACGACCGGGCGCACCTCTGCCATCTCCGAAAAGACTTTGCCGCTGCCGTACGGATGGGGTACGCCGCGTTGGAGTTCGCCTCCGACGCGCTGTCGCGTGACCGTATCTTGGGCGACGTCGCGGCCGCCTTTGCCGAATTGGGGCATTTGAGCGCGGCGCGCGATGCGCATCTTATTGTGGCGGCGACCACGCAAGAAGAATGGCTGCGGCATCAGACGCTCATCAACCTCATGGAAATTGCCATCCGCGAGGGGCACGAGCCGTCGTTCCACAACTACCGGCGCTTGTTGTCCAACGCGCCGCTCCAGCCGTACATGCGCGCGTACTATCACCTGTACGCGGGACAAGGGTATCGGACCTTTGGCCATCCGGCCAATGCCGCCGCGGAATTTCACGAGGCGATGTCCGTGGCGACGGCGCACAATCTCAACCAGTTGGGCTTTGTGGCCGAAGCCGAGCTGGAGCGGATGGAAACGCCGGCCCCGCCTCATGTGGCGCCCGAGTGGCCAAACGATTTGTGGGAAATCGCATCCGCCATTGGCGAGATGCGCGAATTGACCACTACTGCCACCAAAAGCGTAGGGGCGGCGTAAGAACGCCGCCCCCCATGCTCACGTCCGAACTATCGTTCAGTCAACCCAGCGACTCGTGCCAAACTCAGGTGCAGTTATTCGAACCGCTGGTGATCTGACAGAAGTTCCCCGGGGCCGTCGTATCGGCGCAGGCGGCAGTGGCGAGAAGCGCGGCCAGCGTGGCGGCGATAGCGATGTGACGGATCATGGCAGAAGTCCTGGAGTGGTGTGTGGGTCGGCGGTACAACTAATTCAAAACTTAGGCTCCCCAATTGGCGCAAAAATGCGCATTTTGTGTCAGAAACTGCCATTTCTGTGTCAATCCAACGCCCCCTCCTCGTTGCGGCGCATGTCCCCCCGCCGCTCAGGCCTCCGTTACGGACGGCCATCGGTGAGGAGCACCGTATCGCGGAAGCCGTGGACTGGACCGATCTCGCCGAGATCGTCCGGCGCCGGCCGGTCGACCTGGTCGTCGCCGACCCGGCGGCTGAAGGGTCCCTCAATGTCGATGCGGTGACTCTCATGATGGAGCGTTTTCCCAGAACCCCCGTCCTGGTCTATACGGCGCTGGGCCCGGCCGCGGTGACGGCCATGGCCGAGCTGTCGCGCCGAGGGCTGCGCGACGTGGTGTTGCATCGGTACGACGATTCGCCCAAGCGGTTTCATCAGGTTTTAGAGCGCGTAGCGCGCAAGCAGCTGAGCCGCTACGTCATCTCCAACCTGGGTGATTCGTTGGACCTGCTCCCCGACTGCATCAGCCGGGCCATTGAACAAGCGTTTGAACGCCCACAAGCGTTTACTTCGACCGCGGACATCGCGACCACGGCCGGTGTGGCGCTGTCCAAACTGTATCGTTCGTTACGGGCGGCCGGATTTCGGTCACCTCGTCGCATTTTGATCGCCGCTCGGGTTCTTCGGGCACACACGTACATTCGTGAGCCTGGGTACACCGTGCGGGACGTGGCCAAAAAGCTGGGGTACAGCCACCCCCGCATCCTGGCCCGACACACTCATCTCGCGCTCGGCGTGAAGCCACGCCATCTCCGCCGCCGCATGTCGGACGACGCGGTGGTCGGGCGCTTAGTGGATTGGATGTATGCTGCCGACGCCGCCGACTGAGGGCCCCTTCCAGGGGCCGACGCAGCGTTCTCGCCGTGGACCCAACGAGCAGGCGAGCGTCCTGGTTATCGAGGACGAGCCGTCGATCGCGCGGGCCATCGCGATCGCGTTGACCCGCCAAGGGTATACCGCGGTCACGACCAGCAGCGGCGAAGGCGCGTTGTATTATCTGCGCACGCAGGTGTTCGACGCGATGTTGATCGACCTGCGGATTCCGGATATGCGTGGTGACGTGGTGTACCATTTAGCCATTTCACTGCAGCCACAGCTCCGTCGGCAGACGTTGTTCACCACAGGCGACGTCACCGAACAAGCAGCCGAGCTCATCGAAGCGTGTGGCTGTCCGGTACTGATGAAGCCGTTCGATTTGCGCGACCTGAGCGATGCGTTGCGCGATTTGCTGAGCCGTTCGCATCACGGCCACCTCACGCTGCACGTTCCGCGGCGTGAAGGGACGACCGGCTGAACGGCCCGTACGAATACGTAACGAACACACACGAACGTACACGAACAGCATCGGCCGGCGATCGTACGCCGGCCGATGACAGCACAAGCTATTGTTGCGTTAGAAACGCACCCTCAGAAGCGCCACTTTTTGAGCGTTTCGATGGCGGTCGTGAGCGACTCGCGCTGATTGGGGTGCGACGCGGTTTTCAATAAATGTTGGTAGGTTTCGACCGCGAGGTCGCGCGCCTGGTAATCGTGTTCGGCGCCAGCGAGCGCGGCGGCATTATCGGCAAGGTTGGCACGCGCGAGATCGTCAGCCGGGAATTCGATGGTGACGGCGCGCCATCGTTCGACGCGGTCGCGTGGATTGGATTCGGCCAGCGCCCAGAGGTGCCAGGCGCCGCGGTTGGCAGGGTCGAGGGTCCGTGCGCGGGTGGCGAGGTCGTTGACGACCTCGGGACCGGCGCCTTCGAGCCAGTAGGCGTTGGCGAGGCGGACGAGCGCCTGTGCGTCGTTGGGCGCGTCCTGGACGGCACGTTCGAGCTCTGTGATAGTGGGCTGCATCTCCATATTGGAGAAATGTAGCCTCTGGACAATTTTCGAGAGTAGTGCTAGCGTATAGGCAGAGACCGCGCGGCAGCAATCGGCCATTAGTGGCCTGCGGCGCGCATTTTGATGAATATGGTCCTGGGAAGCCGCGCGTGAGTTGGCCCCGCGCTCCCAAACGACAAAAAATACCGATTAACACTCGCTATTGAGCTCGCCACGGGCGTCGTACGCCATTGGCACTGAAATCCCGCGATAGATGTCGCGGGTATGTTACCTGAAATCCCTTTACATGACTGAACGCCGACGTCCCGATCGTCGCGGCCGCGGGCACTCACCTGCCTCGGCGGAGCTGGCCTCGTCACCTACGCTCGACTTGGCACCGGACAATCCGTATCTCGATACCCCATCGCCCGCACGCCGAAAACGCGCCACGACCGACGCGGCGGCCGACGATGCGACCGAGGCCAAACCTCGACGTCCCCGTGGACGGCCAGCCAAGGTCACGACGAACGCCGACGCGGACGTAGCCGGAACGGCGAGCCCCACGCGCACGCCGCGTGGAAAACGAGCCGCCGGCACGGCCAACGCAGCTAACGCAGCTAGCGCGTCCAGCAACGCGGGCGAACCGCCGGCTCGGGACGTGGGACGGGATACAGCACGGGATACGACGCCACCGTCCGGAGAAGTGTCGCGCGACGCAAAGACGCACGACACGGAGTCTCATCCGCCAAAAGCCGCGCGCGAAGGGCGTCCGACACGTGGACGGCCAAAACGTGAGCCGCAGGAGTTTCACGCCAAACCGTCGAACGAATCGACCGAAGTACGAACCGAACTGCGTGAGCCACGCGCCGATTCCGCGGAGCGCGGCGATGTCCGCAACGACGTCCGTCATGAACCACGGAACGAACCGCGGAACGAATTCCGAAATGAATCGCGCACCGAGTCGTATGAGCGGCCGACGCCACCCACGCTGACGGGATCGTCAGACACCACGAGCGGCGAAGGGCGATCAGGGACATCAGACCAGCCATACAACAACGAACCGTCTCGCTTTGACGAAGGGCGCGGCGGCCATCAGCGCGGCGGACGATTCCGCCGGTTCCGCAATCGCAATCGCGGTGGCAACGGGCAACCACACCAACAACATCAGCATACGCAACACCAACAACACAATACGGCGCAATCCAACGGATACACGCCGCATCAGCATAACAACGGACAACACGGCGGACGCCGTCACAATCGACGCAACAACCGCCAGTTCGACAATACACCTCGCGGACCCGTCGGACCCGTTTCCATCGAAGGGAACGCAACGGGGTGGTTCGATCCACATCGCGACGCAGGGTACATCCGAAGCGCCGGCAACAGCTATCTCGCGGATCCTAACGATCCGTTCGTCCCCACGGCACTCATTCGGCAATATGGATTACGGCGCGGTGACCTGATCACCGCCGCGGTCGGCCGAGATCAACGCGGACGGCCGGTGGTCGCCGACGTGGTGATGGTGAACGACGGGGAACCGCAGGCGGCCGTGCGCCGTCCGGAATTCCAGGCGCTCACCGCCTCGTACCCCGACCGACCCCTCACGCTCGAGACTGGCAAGCCGGCCAAGGGGGGCCCTGAGCTCACTCGGCGCGCCATCGATCTCATCGCCCCGGTGGGGTACGGACAACGCGCCCTCATCGTGGCTCCCGCGCGCGCCGGAAAAACGATGCTCCTTCAGGCGGTCATCGAAGGGATCGCCATCAATCACCCGTCAGCCGCGCTTTTCGTGCTGCTCGTGGACGAGCGCCCCGAAGAGGTCAGCGACATGATCATGCTGGGCTATGGCGAGGTTATTGCCTCCAGTTTTGACATGCCCGCTGCCCGCCATACCGACGTGGCCGAAATGACGCTCGAGCGCGCGCGCCGTCTGGTCGAGATGGGGCGCGATGTGGTCATCGTGCTCGATTCCATCACGCGTCTCGCTCGTGCGTACAACACCGTCGAGCGCGGCACCGGCCGGACGTTGAGCGGCGGTTTGGACTCGTCGGCCATGGCCAAACCCAAGGCGTTCTTTGGCTCGGCGCGCGCCGTCGCGCCGCAACATGGCGGCGGTTCGCTCACCATCATCGCCACGGCGCTGGTCGAAACGGGGTCGCGCATGGACGACGTGATCTTCGAAGAGTTCAAAGGGACGGGGAACTGCGAAATCAAGCTGGACCGCAGCTTGGCCGAAAAACGGATCTTCCCCGCCATCGACATCGCCATCAGCGGCACTCGGCGCGAAGACAAACTCTTCCGCCCCGATCAGCTGGAGCACGTCCATACCCTCCGACGCGGCTTGCAACAAATGCCGTCGAGCTCGGCGATGGAATGGTTGATCAAGCGGATCGCCAGCACAACCAATAACGACGCCCTGTTGTCAGGGTTGTAAGCACCATGAAGGGCCACGCGACCAGGGGGGTATCGTCTCGTGCCACTGCCTGGATCGCCGGCACGATTGTGGGCGTGGCATTCCTGGCCACGCTCACGCCTGGGCGCGTCGAGGCGCAACGCCGAAAGTCGCAACGGCAGGAAGTCCGCACCCTGACCGTCAACGGCGTGCACGCGGTGGAAAAGCGTGACCTGCTCGCCAGTCTCGTCGTGACCGCGTCGGGGTGCCGGAGCTTTTTACTCAAGCCGTTTTGCCTGGTCAGCCACGCACCAGCCTTTTACGAACACGAATATCTCAATCACGATGACCTCGCGCGCGATGTGATTCGCGCGCGGGTCTTTTATTACGAGCGTGGCTACCGCGAGACGGTGATCGATACCGTCGTCACCCCGGCGGGCAAACATCAGGTGGATGTCACGCTCAATATCACCGAAGGACAACCGACGGTGGTGCAATCGATCGCGGTGTCGGAACAGGACGCGCTGCAGCGTCCTGCCATTTTGCGGCGCAAAGACATCGGCGCAGCGATCCGCGTCAAGCAGAACGAGCCGCTCGACCTCCTCCGCGTCGATTCCACACGCGCGCTGTTGCAACAAAAACTGTGGGATCATGGCTACGCCGACGCTCGCGTCGACACGACGATCCAGATCAACACAACGGCGCACGAAGCCGATCTCAAATTCCTGATGGATCCGGGTACCAAGACGTACGTCGGGAAAATCGAAGTCCGCGGGCTCAAAACCATCGAAGAGAGCGCGATTCTCAAGTCGCTCTCGTTTGGACCAGGCGACGTGTTCCGGCGGTCGGACGTGTTGGCGAGTCAACGGTCGCTGTACGAATCCAACCTGTTTCGCCGAGCAACGATCCAGGTGCAGGATACGGTCGACTCGGTAAAGACCGTTCAGATCGTGGTGCAAGAGGCGCCACCGCGCATCGTCCGCTATTCGGTAGGGTTCAACACCATCGACTTCGTGCAAGCCGAGCTGCGGTATACCAACTACAATTGGTTCGGAAAAACGCGCCGGTTCACAGCCGCGCTCACGGTGGGAAATCTGTTTGCCTCGCAGCTCAACGGAAACGGAATTTTTTACGACGTCACCTCGTTGACGTCCGAAGCAGGCGATTCCAAATATTTTCTCCCCACCTTCACGGCGAGCATCGAGTCGCGGCGACCATGGTTCTTGTCGCCCCACAACGAAATCGCGGTCGGCGCGTTTGGCCATCGCCGTATCTCGCCGGGGATTTACGTGGACCGTGGCTACGGCGCGAGCGCGACGTTTACGCGTACGCTGGCCGAGCGGACGCCGTTGAGTGTCAACTATCGCTACGAGCTCACGGGAATCGACGCGAGCGACGTCTATTTCTGCATGAATTTCGGCGTGTGTGACGGCGCCACGCTCGGCTCGTTGCACGGATATCAACGGCTGTCACCACTGGCCGTGAGCGTCTCGCGCGATCGCACGGACGATCCCTTCGAGCCGCATCGCGGCACGCGCGGTCAGATCGACGCAGAGCTCGCCAACTGGTACACGGCGTCCAACTATCGATATGGCCGGCTGGCGGCCGAGGGGGCGGGATTCCTTCCCCTGAACCAGCGGTCGACGTTGGGGGTGCACCTCAAACTGGGGTACGTCAAATCGTTCTCCGGGACCGCTGCGGCGCTTGGCGTGGCCGATTCGGTGGGCGATGCGCTGCTCCATCCGCGCAAGCGGTTCTATGCGGGGGGTTCGCAATCGGTGCGTGGCTTTGGTGAGTCCCAGTTGGGACCGCGGGTCCTCACCATCTCCGAGGCGGCGCTTCGGGCCGACACCATTGGGTGCCCTGCCTCGCTCGCGATCGCGGACTGCCACCCTAATGGCGGTCTCCTCAAGGACCAGGATTTCGAGCCGAGGCCGTTGGGCGGCAATATCCTTGCGGAGATGAGCGTGGAATATCGGTACCGGATTACCACCGATTTCATTGCCGCTGTCTTCGTGGACGGAGGGTATCTCGCGCAGCGCACCGCCAAGGAGCTCCCCGAGAGCCAATCCGCCCTCACGCCAGGCTTTGGGGTCCGGTACAAATCACCGGTGGGCCCGATTCGGGTAGACGTGGGGATCAATCCTGTGACTACACAACAGCTCCCTGTCGTCACCGAAGATCCGACCACACATCAACTCATTCAACTCAAAGAGTCGCGCGCCTATTCACCGTCGCACGGCGGCTTTTCGAGTATCGCGTCGCGACTCACGCTGCATCTGTCCATCGGCGAGGCGTTCTGATGCACGTGCGCCGTGTAATCGGGATCGTGGTGGGGGCCATTGTCCTCATTGCCATTCTCGCCATCGTGGCGTTGCGCGTGATTACACAAACCGATTGGGGGCGCGAACACGTTCGGCAGTTCGCACTCGACAAGCTCAAGGGGATCACGCACGGCATTGTGCACATTGGGCGGATCGATGGGAATCTGCTGACCGGTGCTACCTTCGTTCACGTCACGATTACCGATAGCGTGGGGCAGCCGTTTGTCACAGCCGACACCATCGATGCGCGCTACGGGCTGATCCCGTTTTTCCGCAAACGGATCGAGCTCAACGACGTCCGGCTCGTGCGGCCAGTCATTCTCTTGGACCGGCAGCCGGGCGGCAAATGGAATTGGGACCGGATCTTCCCACGCCCCCCATCGACGCCGGGGAGTCCGCCCGGCTTTGGGTCGTGGGTCACCCTCAAGCGCGTGACCGTGGTGGACGGGCACCTCACGTCGCGGAGCCCGTGGAAGCCGAGCGATACGCTGAATGCGCGAGCTCGGGATAGCGTCATTCGGTTCGCGCTGAGCCCAAAGGGGCGGGTGAACGTAGAGCGGGTCCCGAACGGCTTCCAGCAAATCGCCATTTTCTCAGCGATCAACGGCTACCTCCCCCTCCTCCGCCTGGAGGACCCGTCGGATGCTCGGCAGTTTATCGACGTGGAGCGGATGCAGGCCATTGCCCAGCCCATGCGCCCCCCGTCGGTGCGGGTGACCAGCGTGGCCGGTCGGTTCACCGTGTTGGGCGATTCGGTGTATTTCAAGAATATTCGAGCCTCGCTCGCCGAATCCAAGCTTGTGGTGAGCGATGGACGGTACAATATTGGCAGTAACGATCTTCGGCTTCGCTTACGCGCCGACCCAGTCGCGACGAACGATCTGCTCTGGATCGACCCGGACATCCCCCACGGTGGTACGGGTGCGCTCGATTTTGCGCTCGACTGGGTCGGCGCCACTAGCGACTATCTCGCCACCAACGCGAGACTCTCTGTCGCGGGCGCCACGCTCCACGGTTCGCTCGGCATCGTGGTGAACGACACGTTCACCTTCCACGATACCAACCTTCAATTCGCGCGGCTCGACACCCGGACCATCGGGCAGCTCTTCCCTACGCTCCAATCGCCACGCCAAGGGTATCTCACGGGGCGCATGGCTGCGGCCGGCGGATTCGGCAAGATGCGGCTGGACGGCGACGTCATTTTCGACGATCCGATCAGTGGGCGGAGCCGAGTCATCGCGAAAGGGGCGGCGGGGGGCGATAAGAATGTTTTCCGCGCGGACAAGTTGCGGCTGACCTTGCAACCCGTACAGGTGGCGTTGGGACAAGTGGCCGATTCGACGTTGCCATTGGATGGAACGTTACAAGGAACGGTCGTGCTGGATGGAACCACGCGCACGCGGCTCACCATTCAGAACGACGTGACACACGTGGGGAGTACAGGAACATCGCGCGTGACCGGAACCACGTGGTACGCGATGAACGACGGCTCGGGTGTGCCGTTCGTGAACGCGGATTTGATGCTGCAGCCGTTGTCGTTGCTTACCGTCGGGGCATTCGCGCCTGCCGCGGGGTTGTGGGGTGAGCTGCGTGGCCCCGTGCGACTCACAGGGCCGATGCGCGCGCTCCGTCTCAATGCCGATCTCACCGCGCCTGACAGCGGCGAAGTGACGGTGGCGGGGACGGCGTCGTGGACCAAAACGGACAAGAGCTACGACGTGGCATTGCAGACGCGGCTCTTCAACGCCAACGCAGTATCGTCGCGCGCGCCCAAAACGTCGTTGACCGCGGACGCGAGCGTCAAAGGGTCGGGGATCGCGGTCGAGACGGTGAACGCGGTGGCCACGGCCGATATCAAGACATCCACGTACGACAGCGTGACGGTGGATTCCGCGATCTTGCGCGTACGGGCGGCCAATGGGCTGCTGTCGGTGGACACCTTGGGGCTCCAAATCCCGCGCGCGCGCGCGGCCGTGAGCGGGACGCTCGGGTTGACCGCGGCGCAGCGCGGGACATTGCGGTACGACGTGACGGTCGATTCGTTGAGCGGGCTCGCGCGGTTCATTCCCAAAGACACCGGCGTCGTAACGCCGCGTCCGGGGATTTTGGCCGAGCGGATTCGGCGGGCGCGGACCGATTCGGCAAAGGCGGCAAAGGATAGCGCGCTGGCGCAAGCGATTACCCATCGGGCAATTCCCGCGGTGGTGGTGGACACGCCACGCGCAATCGCCAAAAGCACGTTATCAGGGTCGATCCGCGCGCAGGGGACCGTCTCGGGGAATCTCAAGGATCTCGACGTCGATGGGATGGCGACCGGACGCCGGATCGTCGTATTGGGGAATTCGGCGGATGTCGTGAACGCGCGCTACACTGTGCGTCACGCACTCGCACCGCACCCACAAATCGAAGGGGGGGCGACGGCCACGCACGTACTGGCCACGGGCTTCCAATTGGATACCGTGACGGCCTCGGCGTCATATCAACAGCCGTCGGGGACGGCGAATCTGACGATTCATCAGGACGACAAACGCCAATACAGCTTGAATGCGCGGTACGAGCTGCATCAGGAGCAGAGTGAGATCCGCCTGAACAGTATGGCGCTGCAGTTCGATACCGTGGTGTACACGACGACGCAATCGTCGGTGATTCATTATGGGCCGCGCGGACTCGACATCGACCACTTCGAGATGGACGCCCCCAACGGGAGCGGCATTCTGGTGGCGGGATCGATCCCCAAGGTGGGCGACGCCAATCTGCACGTGAATGTTCGGCAGTTCGATATTGCCAACGTGATCACGTTGTTGCAAGGCGGGGTGAATGCGCGTGGGCTGATCTCGTTTGATATGACGGCACGCGGGACGGCGGAGCAGCCGACAATTTCCGGAGCTTTTGGCGCCACGCAATTCGCGTACAACAGCAATCCGATTCCCGATATTCATGGGACGCTGGCGTACGACAATCAGACGTTGCAGGCGGTGGTGGAGGCGAAGCGTGAGGGGCAGTCACCATTCCTGAACGCCAAGGGGACCGTGCCAGTCAATTTGGCACTCACGACGGTGCAGGGATCGCGAATCCCCAAAGATCGGCAGATCGACGCGACGATCGTGGCTGATTCGCTGCCGCTAGACGCAATTCCGCAGATATCGGACGTACTGGATAATTTGCGCGGCAGGGCCTACGCGAATTTCACCGTGCGAGGGACGGCGCTCGCGCCGGATGTGACCGGCGTCATCGCACTCGATAAAGCGGCGGTCACGCTGGTCCCCACGGGAGTACGATACACGGACGTCAACGCGAACATTCGGTTCTTACACGACACGGTGGTGGTGGATTCCATCGTGGCGTACAACTCGGGGAAGCTCAAGCTGACGGGCGGGGTTGGGATCAAATCGCTCGCGAATCCTCGGCTGGCGTTGACATTCACGGCGGCCAAGGCGCGTGTGTTGGACAATGACACGGGCACGGTCCGCATCACGGCGCAGCTCACGGCGCGCGGTGTGTTGGATTCGCTTCGGGTGCGAGGCCGAGTGGATGTGGTGGACGGCGTCGTGTACGTGCCGGAGGCGACGGGGAAGACGCTCATCGGCGCGGGCGATCCAGGGCTGTTCAACGTGATCGATACGACGAGCGAGCACGAGCGTGGCTTGTTCCCCAACGCGTCGTTGCTGGACAATTTGAACGTGAACGTGCAGGTGACGGTGGACCGGGACATGTTTGTCCGGTCTCAGGATCTCAACGTCGAGATTTATACCGACGGGCCGCTTCGGGTCACCGTGAATCCGCGGACCAAGGCGTTGGTGTTGGATGGCGTGGTGCTGACGGACCGTGGGGAATACCGGTTCCAAGGGCGGCGATTCCAGGTGAAGCAGGGATCGGCGACGTTCGTCAATATTCCGGACTTGAATCCCACGATCCAGCTCACGGCCGAATACGAAGTCCAGTCGCCGTCGCGTGAAACGATCAATATCCGGATTCTCGTGGCGGGGACGTTGGAAGATCCGCGTATTTCGCTGGAGAGCGATGCACAGCCGCCAATTTCGCAGACGGATTTGCTGAGCTATCTGGCGTTCGGCCGAACGTCGTCGTCGCTGTTGCAACTGGCGGGGAACGGGCTTACGTCTGGCGGCGCCGGCAGCTCCAACCTGGTGGGTGAAGGGGCCGCGCTGGCCGCTCGGCAGGTGAGCGCGGCGGCGTTGGGAGCGCTGACGGATCAGTTGGCGGGACAGGCGGCCAAGGGGCTCGGGGCTGACGTGCTGACCATCTCACCGGCGGACGTGTCGCTCGATGCGGGCGGTTTTTTGAAAGGGACGCAGGTGGAGTTTGGAAAGTATATCCAGACGCGGACCTTTTTGGGCTTACAGTTCCGGTTGGATCCGGCGTCGTTGGTTCGGCCGGGGTTCTCGATCAATACGCGGTTGAGTGAGCGGTTGGGCTATCAGATGAACGCGACGTTCGAACCACGGTATTTACCGACGGAGCCGACGTTGTCGTCGGATCAGACGGTGTCGACGACGAGTGTGTTTGGGCTGTTTTTTGTGCGGGAGTGGAAGTACTAAAAATCAAACTGCTTCCGCGAGTGCGACGAAATTGAAGTCGCTGATCATCACCGGCGGCACAATGGTCGGCGCGATGGGCCAGTTGCCGTGCCACGGCGCGTAGCCAAATGCCGTCCGCTTGGGCGTCCCAATCGCCACCAGCCGATTCAAGATAAAGTACATCGATTCGACAAAGCGGAAATCTTTGACGGGTTTTACAATCTTGCCGTCCTTGATGAGAAAACATCCGCCTTGCGTGAATCCGGTCATGAGGCCGGTCCGCGAATTGAGCACCGTGATATCCGTCAGACGATTCACCAAGATCGCTTCTTTCGCACCCGCGATCA